>Ga0207974_100115_pt1 | contig 42470 bp, 34 predicted proteins | sample LakWasMe87_LOW11_2_FD_183911 | JGI IMG/M metagenome (GOLD analysis project Ga0207974, IMG submission 183911) | Freshwater sediment methanotrophic microbial communities from Lake Washington under simulated oxygen tension - Sediment Metagenome... | ecosystem: Environmental > Aquatic > Freshwater >...
CTGTACGCCAGAATCGATAAAACCATAGATTTTCTGGCACAAATCCAACCAGAACAGCTGGAGGGGGCTGACAGCAAAGAAATCGTGCTGACGATCCGCAAAGTGGACCTGACATTTACCGGGTTGGACTACCTGCAAAAATGGGTCATGCCCAACGTCTATTTTCACACCACCACGGCTTATAACATATTGCGCCACCTCGGTGTACCGCTTGGCAAAACCGATTATCTCGGCCAAAAACGCTAATCACTCAAGCAGGTTTACGCCAATAGCCAGTCACGCCTGGCTGCGCCTTTAACATGGCCTGCCGACGCAGCGCTTCATAAGCCTCAGCCTCAGAAATACCCTGCTCATGTGCGATATGCGGCGCTTGCTGATTGGCTTGAGTCACCCAGGCCGGATTCTGCTCATAGCCGCGATCCTGCATGCAGCGATCTAGCACCCGTGATTGCCTGGCCGCTTTCTCCAGCTTTTGAAACGGCAACACCTCAGGCAACTCAGCCGCAGCCTTGCTGGCAATCAGGTCACACTGATTAATCGCTTGCGCAACCTCACTCTGCTGGCCACTGGGCTCAACCTCCGTCAGCGATTGCCAGTACCAGAAACCAGCATAGCCTAGCAGCAACATCCCAAACACAGCGAATATCCTTGCAGTCTTCATCAGCCAACCCTCGCTCTAAGTGCTTTTATTGTGCGCCATTTCAGGACAGATGAATAGCAAGGTCACTGTCATCTAAACAATGCATTCACTTCATGAAATCTTCACACAGCCTGGTTAACATAGTTTTAATCAATGGCGATATATATAGTCGCCATAAAGCAGAATGCCCGACTTAAGAATGGAACAAGCATGACGTTAATACAGTTATACATACCAGCAAGTAAAGGAAGAATCATGAGCGAATGGCAAGATGAGCCACTGACCTACACCGCCAGCATGCCTGAGCTGATGACAGCACAGGATATTATGTACCTGGCTGAGGACATTGTGGCTGACAATAATATCCAGGCAATATACAAACCAGCAGAACTCTCCCTGGAAGTGGTATAGCACCAAGCATTGTTGCCCGGCACACAGCCGTGGCTAATCTGTACCAAATTCACGCACGACCTCTGCAACATCCCCCTCTGGGCACGCGTTTCAGGCATGCCTAGACACCCCCCCGGTGTTTGCCTAAAATAAACCTTCGACCACCACCATCACTGGAGGCAACCATGTTTTTAGGCGCGGTAGGCATCTATACCCTGATTGGCGTTGTTGTAGCGATTTGTCTGATTTTGTATGTGTTTGCAAAACGGGTGAAATAAGCCGCAGGTAACAAAAAAGCCCCGTTAGGGGCTTTTTTATTGGTGACACTTTTACTGTATCAACTCATGCCAGCTTTGCTTGGTGCCGTAACTGCCGTTGGCTTTTTGCATGAAAATTTCAGTCGACTTTACAAGACCCAAATTTCCAAATAACTGATCGGCCAGAGCGGACTTGAACGGCGTGGGATCGTTACTACCGGTAACCACGACATGCGGCACCCCTTTGCTGTCATATACAATATTGTAGCCAACTGCTGGTGTGGTCATGCGCTCGGAAACAACGCCACTGGCCAGTACCGAGCCACCTTTTTTATAATTAAAGTAATTAAACCAACCATAACCGGCACCACTGCAGGCCTCGCTGCTCGGCACCAACGTTGGCATGAGCAATACCCCATTTAACAACAAGGGATCCAGATTCACACGCTCACCCGCCGGGAAGTCCAGCACCCAGCCAAAACCAGTATCAAAATTGACGGTACCCGTTGACGTGACTGTCCGGCTACCACCAATGGTTTGCGTCACTAGCTGGCTACGGCTGATCGCTGTCGTTTGCCCATTATCCTTAAAGGTGTAAGCAGAGTTTTGCGGCATATTAGTTAAATCAGCAGGCTCAATAAACTTGCCAGTGCCAACCATAATCACAATATTTTTATCCACTTTGCCTAACTCTGGCTTAGTCGTGATTTTCTGTGGGCTACTACTGCCGTCTCGCAAAGTGGCAATTTTAGCGACGGCACTGGTATTAATATTAAATCGCCAAATATTGCCATTTAAATCCCCACCGTACACATTGAGAGCCGTATTATTTTCGAACATCTGCTCCGCATAGCCCGAAATTTTGGCAAGGCCACTCGGACTCCCCGCACTACCCTCACCTGTAGACAGCGTTTTCAACAAGGCCCCACTACTCACATCCAATACATACAAATAACCGCCACCATCACCAATAGGGCTGTTATTCACAAATGTGCCATCACTGAGCTTACGTGCATAAGTCCCGTTGTTATAACCGGACGTCAGCAACACAACCCAGCGGCCATCCTGCATTTTCGTTACCAAGGGATTGCCAAAGGTGTAACCCAGGCTGCTGTTAGCGCCTGAGGCTTGTGCGTAAAACTCCCACAATAGTACTGGCGCTGTAGGATTAGTGACGTCCAGCGCAAAATAACCACGCCCGCCACCATTCAACCCCGACACCAGGATGGTACGCCAAACTGCACTTGCACCTGTGCAGCTAGAAATGCAGACATCGGCGACGACAGGGTTACCATTCACATAATTGGTATGATAGTTAGAGCCATACTCTTTATCTGCCAGATTGGCCAGATTGGCCATCACTGGCGTGGGAATAAACGCCCATAATTCAGTACCATTTGTCGCATTAAATGCATGCAGCATACCGTCATTCGCGCCCACATAAACTGCCGGGGTGCGAGTTGCGGTTGTAGCTTTAAAAGCCTTATAGTTAGCATCCAGATAACCGGCATTAGATGTTTTAAAATAAGCCGGGCGCGATTGGGAAATATCCCCGAGAACGGACTGGCGCTCGCGGAATAACCGGTTATCAGAAACCGTATTCAAACTGCTATCTTCGTAGGTTTTATTGCCGCGGAGATAATCCACCAGCTTGTCGACTTTAGAGGCGTCAGTAATTCTCGGGTCTGTAGCAGGCAAGCCTTGCATTTGACTCAGGGCGAGATAGCCGCTGGACAAAGCTGTGCGATGCTGCACCGGCAAATTGCCCACATTAAAAGACGCCAACGCGTTATTGTTATTAAAATAGATCGTCCTGCCCGATGTTAACTGGCCGCGCAACCGTCCTGTGCAACTGCTTGCAATCTGAACATAGCAGGACGTTGGCTCACTGAAGCTCAACGCAGAACCCAGTGCACCTCTGGCACTATCACACCCGGATTGATCAGAGTTGGTTGTTTTGCAATACAAATTACCATCTGGCCCCGTATAAGAAGTCGCAGGAGAAGTACACGTATCCGCCGCCACGTTTTCAACACACCAGACGGCGGTCTCTGAGGTTTGCAACGAAGTGGTATTCACCGTACGTGCTTCCAGATTGCCGGTCCACTTCACCGATTGATAGCTGGCAACGTACTGGAAGTTATCGCCACTGGTTGGTGCCAGGCTACTGGCCGCCGCAGCCGCGCTGGCGCCTTGTATGGATTTAATTTCGGACAACCCTTTTGCCAGAGACTCTCGCAACAGCTTGGGATTGCTGGCACTGTAATAAGTGCCGCCTGCATTGACTGCGGCATGCCATAAATCGTCAATACGCGTACCATCTTCGTTCGCGGTCGGGTCAGGCCAGTTTTTCTGCATCGGCGTGGAGTTGATCGCTTTATAATCGCCAGTGGTCTGGTTTTTATAGTCCTCGGTATACACCAGCGTCCCATCAATCCCTAAACCCAGGGTCATGGTCACCATATTCTGTTTGGGGTAGTCATTCGCGGTCCCGCACACGGAGGACCCTAATGCACCACTACAATTCGAAAGCGTACTATCCCGGATATCGGTATCATAAAAATACTTGGCTGTATCCGCCAGCGTATTCGACTTGCTGCTGCTATCAAACTGAGGTGATGGCGTACTTCCACTGTCTTGATCGCCAATAGAGCTCCCATTGATACGCGTCGGATTACTACTATCGTTCCAATAACCATCTGTCGTTAACAGGGTAAAGTTGGATTGACAGGCATACTGCACAGGATCATCCGTGCCCAATGTTTTCTTGCCAGCAAAGTGCCGCCCCACACTGGATAATGCTGTACGCAATGGTGTGCCTCCACTAGGTGAGACTGCAAATAACTTTTGATACCAGGATAGTTTTTGGCTGGCATTAAACGGGGCAATCGCCAGGTAATTTGAACTGGAGCTATTAATAGTCACCAAACCCACCCGATAGCGTGAGTCCAGTGATTTGAATGCCTGGCTGGCAGCTGTTTTCATAGACTGAATACGCGTGCGGTAATAAGCCCACCAGTTAGCGTAGTTAGTCATTTCTTCGGTGTAAGTACAAACGGTGGCACTGGCACAATCTGTTCTATCGGGCCCTTTGACGGCTTTGCCTGGTGCGACATACGAGACATTGCTAGAGATGCTGACATAAATCATGCTGCCGGGAATATTATCAGTCGTAGGATTTGCACTAAGTTGTGCTGTATAACTGCCGCCCGTCATGGTGACTTGTATGGGAGCAGAAGTGTTGATCGGCTCACCGGCAGCTGTCGTGATGGTTAATATATTGCTACCGGGTGAAGGCACTGTATTTCCAGCAAGATTGCAATTACCGGAGACGCTGGTACCACGACAAATGGCCGTGCGAACCGCGCTGGCTAAGTCACTGCTATTGAAAGATGAATTGGCAGAAACGGTGGCAGACAAAATCTCAATATTATTGATTTTGATGCTTTGCACAGAGGCATTACTGCTGGTTTTATTCAACGTTAAGGTGTAAGTTGCCAACGGCCTGCGTAAATTGGTATAGGTGTTACCAGTGTCATTCACAGTGGTACTGGCGTTGCGTATTTTCTGGCAACGCCAGGAGGCATTGGCTTTTAGGTCACGCTTCCCTGCTGCGGTGATGGAGTTGCACCAGCGAATAGGTGCTGGATAGGGGTTCGCCACAGTTTCCGTATTCGATATCACGCAACTGGTCAATGCAGGAGTAGAGCAATACTCTCCAGGCACAAACGCAAAATAATTGGCGCTGGAACGCAAATCCGTCGTGCCATTTTTGGTTGCCCCAAGATCATTTACCTCGTTTGCCACTGCTGCAAAATTAGTTTGGTTGGACATGGTCGCGCCTACGGATGTCAGTGGCGGACTGTATTGCACTTCCGGGTTGTAATACTGCGTGTTGTAGTCGGCATTATTAAATAACCAGGCTGAAGAGGAGTTTGCCCAGTCCGGCGCATAATCCCACGCCATACTGCCGGAGTTATCCAGTACAAACATCAGGTTTGGCTTCACATCCGAGCTACCGGCAGTCTGTAATGGCATGGTCGCCAGATCCAGAAATTCCGCCTGCAAAACCCCGGGCAGCAATAAGCTCAGCCAAAGAAATTTTTTGATCCAGTGTTGGCTTTTCATCATTCCACCTGTTTAGTTGGAAATAAAAGATTGCATAAACGTCACCGTATTTTTGGGGCCGGCAATACGTAATGTCACCCGGTATAAGGGGAAATCTGAGGAAGGGTTACAGGGTAAAATTTCTTCGACTTTACCGCTATCTTTAGAGTCACCGTCACCACACGCTCTGGGACTAGTCATTAAACAGCGACTGGAATCTATGGGTGCATTGCCTGCATTAATTTCCGCATCACTGTAGTTGCACATACGCTCAACCACGTAGCGGATTTCATTGCCTTGACGGTCAACCCCATTACGAATCTCATCATTGCCATCGGTCTGGTTAGGAGCAAGACTGCTATTACTATTAGTCCAGGCCATACTGCTCAACTGGCTGCCATCACATATCCGCGCCGCTGGCTGGTTATCAAACTGGCTGCAGTTAGCGTAATACCCTTGCGTGGGATGATGGCTAAGACTTGCCGTGATACTCACGGTTTGCGCGATATTTTGTGCAATGCCTTCCAATGCCACATTAGTGGCTGTACCGGCAGATTGGCGGAACACCAGATTGCCCGACAGCAAGGCGTTGGTATCGACACTACGGATCAACGCCACACCAGCAATCGACATCACCACCAGTGCCAGCAGGGCAAAAAACAGCACGATGCCATGCTGACGACGCATAGATCCATGTGTCATGATGGAAAATAAATGGTTATAAGGCATCACGGTTCCAAATAATATTTCTGAGCGGAATAGTGGCTTCAAAGCTACGGTAACGGTAACGCTGCCAGTTAGGCACACTCGTTAAATCAACACTGGCAGGCGTCGCATCTGCTTGCCAAATGCACACTCGACTAACACCAGCTGCTGCACCATTACAGGCCTGGCTGACGGCTACTTTTTGCAAATTGCCGTCCCTGGCGACGACCGCAATACGGATCGCCCGGATGCGGTTACGATCGATCAAGGCCATCGTCGGTCCAAAAATGCCCGTCGCGTTTACCCATTGATCAACGCGGTTCAAAAAGGCGGCGGCCGTAGCGCTGCCGGAGGTTGGGTCTATGGTCGTGGTAATACCGTATTGTGCTTGCAAAGCCACAATATCACTGGCTACCGGCACTGCTGCGCTGCTTGGGAATGGATTGCCACCGGGTGCCCCCCCTGTGCGAGTGAGCTCTAGCCCAGCGCTGACAGCATATTCATATTGATTCCACGCACCCAGGCAGGAAAAACGCACCCAGTTCGCACCATTTAAAATCACCACTGGGCTGGCTGTTGGCGGCGTATTTATTTCAACAATAGTGTTAATAGTGCGATCTGCATTCAGCTTTTGCAGGCGACCCAGGCTGCAATTTGAATTAGATGGCAATTGATGAAATAACACCACATCATTTTCCTGGCAGCCAATCAGGCTGCCATCTAATGTAGGTGCAACCATATTGCCAGTGGCCCGTACAGACGCACCGCCGCTGGGAGGATTACCATAACGTATACGCACAATATCATTGCCTGTACCGCCATCAACTATCACCACCGGCGACAGATTCATCACCACACCGCCCTGATTGATTGAGGTATCGATAGGACATAACAACGGTGAGGGATCGGAGCTGTTATACAACGGCAAACCATACCCGGCATTCTGCGCATCACGTTGCATGTAATACATGGCCAGCACGCCGCTTGATTGCGCATCAGCCCCCCCTGCAATCATGCGTTTGCGGGCCTCGAAGCCACTAAACAGGTTGCTGATGGCAAGAGTCGCCACCAGACCAATCAAAATACCCACCAGCAACTCCACCAGGCTCAAGCCCGTCTGGAAGTGCTGGCTGCGTAAACGTGAAAACATGCGCGTAGATATATTCATCACGGCATCACATCAAACAAATAACTGGACGCATTGACCTGATGACGGTTACCGCCAGGCACTTGCCAGCCAACCGTGACCGTCACCATGGTATTGGTCAGTGCCGAGAAAGTCAGCGTGCCATTCGGCAACTGCGTTCTGATTCTGTCCCTATCCACCTGAGTAATATAGTTTGCCGCATCGCCGCCAAAGGCCATCATATTGGCAATATGCGTTTGTGCAATCAATTGCGCTTCAGCGCGGTAGCGATTATCGCTGCTGTTTTTAATCATGGCACTTTGCAAGCCCACCAGTGCCAACACACCCATACTAAAAATCACCAGCGCTACCATGGCCTCGATCAGCACTGAGCCTTGTTGGCGACCATTTGATAATGGACGTTTTTGCCGTGAAATATCTAACATGCCCGAGAATCCCCCACTGTCGTCACTGCCGGATCGCAGACCCGGACATTGCCCCCGGCTGCCAGTAACACACGCAAAGCGCGGCGCTCTTCGGCCCTCACTTGCGCATTTGTGATATTCACGACGGTCAACCCAACCGGTGTCGCCGGGTCACGCGTGCCAAAACCACTAAATACAGCGGTGCTATTGTCTGCCGATACCGTTGTATTGCTTGAAGACCCTTCCGTCGCCGCTTTTTGCGTAATCAACGACGGGCAGCCAGTCGCTTCCGTCACACAGCCAATCTGCCATGCACTATTGGTTTGCAGGGTGAATTTAACTCTGGCATTACGCTTGATGGCTTCCATCCGAGCTTGCTGCAAACCGCTATGAATAGACTCTGCCACTGTACGAATCTGAGCATTGCCGATTGAGGTTTGAAATGCAGGAATCGCAATTGTCGAGACCGACACCAACACCACCATGGTGACGACGAGCTCTACTAATGTGAAACCCTTTTGCTGCATGCTTAGCAACTTCCAGATGACGAAGTTAACCAGCAACTACTGCCCGTGGCACCATCAAATCTTGAAGTCTTGGCATTATCCTGGTTCACTGTGAACTCAAAATTGCCCATGTTCTGAGCTGCTCTGCCAGCAGCCCTCAGGGTATAAGTAGTCGCTGACTGGTTATCAATCACATAGTCAAAAAATCTGGCGTCACTTGGCACACAAACAAAGCCCACATAAGTGAAGTTATCCTGAAAGAACTGCTCAGCCTGCACCCGGCAATTGGCCAGGTTAGCGGGCGCTTCTGCAGCATTGCCGCTTCTGACATAATCCTGATAGCCTGGCACGGCAATACTGGCCAACAAGCCAATAATCGCCACCACCACCATCACTTCAATCAGGCTAAAACCATATTGATTTGGGCGCTTCATGATCAAACCCCTTTTTAGATAGTCTTATCATGCAAACTGCTGGCTGTCATGTCCAGCAGCAGCCGACCAGTGGTTGAGATTGCCCGACAAACGGTCAAGTGGCGGCGCAGGCACCATGAGCCACTGGCGGTTTAATGGTAAAATGACGCACTATTTACATTGGACGGTGGATCATGCTTTCCTTCTGGACAAGATTACTGGCTGTTGCCTTATTGTTGGCTCAACTGAGCGCCTGTGGTCTCAAAGGGGATTTGTATATTCCTGAACGCCAATATCCTCAAACCCCTCAACAAGATAAGTCTTCATCGTGACCGCGCTTTCAACCCAACCTTTTTCTACTCAACAGGGCTGGCTACATGCTGAACATGTGGCTCTGCATGAGATCGCCCTGGCACATCAAACGCCTACTTACGTCTATTCGCGTGCGGCATTAACACAAGCCTTTGAACGCTTTCAGGCCGGCCTGGTCGGCCATGACCATTTGATTTGCTTCGCAGTGAAAGCCAACCCCAGCCTGGCCATTCTGAATCTGTTCGCAAGATTAGGCGCCGGGTTTGATATTGTGTCTGGCGGCGAATTGGCGCGCGTGCTTGCTGCAGGTGGCGACCCGAAAAAAGTCGTTTTCTCAGGGGTGGGAAAATCACATGCTGAAATTAAAGCCGCGCTCGAAGCGGGCATACTGTGCTTTAACGTAGAGTCAGTCAATGAACTGGACCGCATCCAGCAAGTAGCTGCCAGCCTGGGTAAACAAGCCCCGGTTTCTCTACGCGTGAATCCCAACGTGGATGCAAAAACGCACCCTTATATTTCTACCGGTCTCAAAAACAACAAGTTTGGCGTGGCGTTTGAAGATGCGCTGAGCCTGTATGAAAAAGCGGCGCAACTGCCTAACATCGAAGTGCACGGCGTGGATTGCCATATTGGTTCGCAAATTACCGAGCTGTCGCCTTTTCTGGATGCACTGGATAAAGTACTTGGCCTGGTAGACACATTGGCTGCCAAAGGCATTCATATCCAGCATATTGATGTGGGCGGCGGCGTCGGCATTACTTACAGCGATGAAACGCCACCAGACTTTGCTGCCTATACCGCTGCTATTTTGCAAAAACTGGCGGGCAGAAACGTGAAAGTGCTGTTTGAACCAGGCCGCGCACTGGTCGGTAATGCAGGCGTTTTGCTGACCAAGGTTGAATACCTGAAACCGGGCGAATCCAAAAACTTCGCCATCGTTGATGCCGCCATGAACGACCTGATGCGCCCGGCGCTGTATGACGCATTCCACAACATCACCACCATTGCGCCATCAACTGTTGAAGCGCAGGTGTATGAAATCGTCGGCCCGGTGTGTGAAAGCGGTGACTTTTTAGGTCATGACCGCACATTGTCAATTGAGGAAGGCGATTACCTAGCGATTCATTCTGCTGGCGCCTATGGCATGAGCATGGCCAGCAACTACAACACGCGTGCCCGTGCGGCAGAAGTCTTGGTGGATGGTGACCAGGTGCATGTGATCCGCGAACGCGAGCAAATTGCAGACCTGTTTAAACTGGAACGTACGCTGCCGTAAGCCTCCCTATGGCCAATAAAAAAACCGAAGCCTCAAAGCTTCGGTTTTTTTATTGGGTGAAACAGTTTAATCAAAAATCACTGTCTTGTTCGCGTAGAGCAGAATACGATGCTCGATATGCCAGCGCACGGCCTTTGACAGCACCACGCGCTCCAGGTCGCGGCCCTTTTGAATCAAGTCTTCCACCTGGTCACGGTGCGAAATACGCGCCAGATCCTGCTCAATAATCGGCCCTTCATCCAGCACTTCCGTCACATAGTGGCTGGTAGCCCCAATCAACTTCACCCCACGTTCAAATGCACGGTGGTATGGGCGCGCGCCGATAAAAGCTGGCAGGAATGAATGATGAATATTGATGATTTTTTGCGGATAACGCGCGACAAAATCCGGTGACAAAATCTGCATATAGCGTGCCAGCACGATCAAATCGATGCCATATTGATCAAACAGCGCAAATTGCTGAGCCTCAACCTCGGCTTTGGTTTCCTTACTCATCGGCAGATAGTGGAAATCAATGCCGTAAAACTGTGCCAGCTTCTCGGTGTCTCTATGGTTGCTGATAATCAAGGGAATATCGCAAGCCAGCTCGCCACTATGGTGGCGGTGCAGCAAATCAACCAGGCAGTGGTCATATTGCGACACCATGATCGCCGTACGTGTTTTTTGCTCGGACAGTTTGAGCTGCCAGGTCATGTCAAAACGCTGGGCAATCGGGCCAAACGCCTGCTCAAAGTCAGCCACGGCGACATTGAAATTGGTCAGGTCCCACTCCACGCGCATCAAAAACAGATTATTTTCCGCATCCTGATGCTGGTCTGCGTGTAAAATATTGGCATTGTGCTCATACAAAAATTGCGCAATCGCCGCCACAATCCCTTTGGTATCCGGGCAGGTAATCAGCAAGGTAGCAGTGTTTTTCATAACATGGGCTTCAACGAGCAACAAAAATGCAGATTATACCTGATGCCTGCCAGACCTTGTGGTTGACCTTGGTATTGGCAGGCGCAGAATGCAGCATCCTATGACGGAATTCATTATGCAAACAGAAGTGACACCCAATATTGTACTGGCTAACCCGCGCGGCTTTTGCGCCGGGGTAGACCGCGCCATCATCATTGTCGAGCAGGCGCTGGAAAAGTTCGGCGCACCGATCTATGTACGCAATGAAGTGGTGCACAACAAATTTGTCGTTGGCCAATTGCGTGACAAAGGCGCAATTTTTGTCGATGAATTGGAAAAAATTCCGGCAGGCAGCATCGTCATTTTCAGCGCCCATGGCGTGTCTAAGGCCGTGCGCGCAGAGGCAGAGTCACGCGGCCTGACGGCATTTGACGCCACCTGTCCGCTGGTGACCAAGGTGCATATTGAGGTGGCCAAGATGCGCAAAGATGGCATGGAAATCATCATGATCGGCCACAAGGGCCATCCAGAAGTAGAAGGCACCATGGGTCAGTCTGAAGCAGGCATGCACCTGGTGGAAACACCTGAGGATGTGGCCGCACTGCAAGTGACAGACCCGGACAAACTGGCCTATGTGACGCAAACCACATTGTCCGTCGATGATGCTACGCAAGTGATCAATGCCTTGAAAGTGCGCTTCCCAACAATCAAAGCCCCCAAGAGCGATGACATTTGCTATGCCACGCAAAACCGGCAAGACGCAGTCAAAGTCATGGCCAAAGACTGTGACCTGGTGATTATTGTCGGCTCGCCCAATAGCTCAAACTCGAATCGTTTACGTGAAGTCGCGAAAAACCAGGGCGTAGAAGCCTATATGGTCGACAACGCCAGCCATTTGCAAGCCGCATGGTTACAAGGCAAACGTAAGATAGGCATCTCGGCGGGCGCTTCTGCGCCAGAAGTGCTGGTGAAGGAAGTCATTGCTGCGTTGCAAAACATGGGCGCAGCCCACGTTGAAGAACTACAAGGCGTGGTCGAAAACGTCGTTTTCCAGTTGCCAAAAAACCTGGTCAACGCCGAAAAGCGCAATCAGGCTTAATCAAGCGGATTTCATCAAACACCATCTGGGCAAAAAAAACCCAAGCTCGAAAGCTTGGGGCAAGCAATATCCTCGGGAAAGGATAATCGGGGAACGATGCTCATTGTTGTGGTTATATGCAGTTTGCTTCAATACTTACATTTTGGAGATTACAAGGTCGCCCAACCTGCAAGCTGAGTGACTATCTCTCTAACTGCATATAACGTGCCAACTCCCCGAAAACCACAAGCCATTGATTATTAATCAATTAATTTTTTCATAGATTGAACTGCAATCGCAGTCGGCTGAAATAAACCACCATATTGGTTTTCTAAAACCAGATCACCCATTACGATTTACGACGGCGTACATCTGAGAACAACGGGAACAACAAGGGCAACAATAACAAGGTGAACAAAGTGGCGGTAATCAACCCACCCACAATCACCACCGCAAAAGGCCGCTGCGTTTCTGAACCAATGCCATGCGAAAGTGCCGCAGGCATCAGGCCCAGCCCAGCCATCAGCGCCGTCATTAAAATGGGGCGTAATCTTGCCACCGCACCGTCGATCACCGACTCAGTCACACTGCGTCCTTCACGCATCAGGTTTTTGATCTGCTCGACCATAATCACACCGTTTTGCACCGAGATGCCTGCCAGCGCAATAAAGCCAACCGCCGCAGACACAGACAGGTGCAAACCTGAAACCGCCAAACCTGCCAGGCCACCTACCAGCGTAAACGGAATCATCAGTAACACCAGCAAGGCATTTTTCACCGACTTAAACGCCCAGAACAGCAATACAAAAATCAGTAATACCGACAACGGCACAATGACCATCAGTCGCTTCATCGCGCGCTGCTGGTTCTCAAACTGGCCGCCCCAGGTCATGGTGTAACCCGGCGGCAACTTTACTTGCGCCTTAACTGTCTGCATCGCCTCTTTCACGAAGCTGCCCTGGTCCCTATCTGTAATATTGGCCTTGATCGACACAATGCGCGCACCCGCTTCACGACTCACCCGCGACGCCCCTTGCTTGATCGTCACCTCGGCCACCTCGCTCAAAGGAATACTGCCGCCACCATTAGGCAAGGCAATCGGCAATTCATCAATGTCATCGACAGAATCCCGGAATGGCCGGTCTAAGCGCAATGTGACGTCAAAATGGCGGTCACCATCATAAAAAGTATTGGCCGGATTGCCTGCCAATGCCGTTTGCACCGTATTGTTCACATCGCCAACCATCAAGCCATAGCGCGACAACTGATTGCGATTCAAGGTAATGTCGAGCTCAGAGTTGCCGGAAATACGCACCGCCGCAACATCAGTTGCGCCGCGTACCGTATTCATGGCATCAACCACTTCTCCGGCCTTTTGTTCAAGAATCGCCAAATCCGGCCCAAAAATCTTCACGGCGATCTCACCTTTTACCCCGGACAATGCTTCTTCCACACTGTCCTGAATCACTTGGGAAAAGTTGGTAGGCACACCAGGAATCTCATGAATGCGGCGCGACATGTCTTTAATCAGCGCTTCTTTATCGGCAAACTTCCATTCGCTATGTGGTTTAAGGTCGGCAAGGATTTCCATGTGGTACGGCCCCTTAGGGTCTGTGCCATCATCTGGGCGACCGACATGCGCAACCACTAACCGCACTTCCTGGTAACTATTGAGAATGCGCCTGATTTCACGCTCGACGTCCTTGGTTTTTTCCAGGCTGGCCGAAGGGGGCAGGTCAACCGTGAGCCAGATATTGCCTTCATCCAGCTTGGGTAAGAACTCCGAGCCCAGCATAGGCGCAGATACCACAGACACCACCAATATCGCGACTGAAGCAATCACTACCAGTGCCCGGGATTGGCTACTTTTAAGCAGGATATTGCGATAAGTCTCCTGCAACCTGTGCATCCAGCCGCTGTGCTTTTCCGCCATGTCTTCGCGACTCATGGTGTATGACAGTAAGGCTGGCACCAGGGTTAAGGTCAGGATAATGGCGCCCAGTAAGGCAAAGCTAAGCGTAAACGCCATGGGCGAAAAGATTTTGCCCTCTACCCGCTGGAAGGTAAAAATAGGCAGAAACGCGGTAATGATGATGGCCTTGGAGAACAGGATAGGATGCCCCATATCAATGGCCGTACTTTTCAAGGTTTGCATGCGCCAGGCCAGGCCGGTATGCGTCGGATTTTTATCAACTTCTGCCACTGCCAGACGCACCATCAATGCTTCGACCAGCACGACCGCACTGTCGATAATAATGCCGAAATCCACCGCCCCCAGTGAAATCAGGTTAGCAGACACACCGCGCAAATCCATCACAATAAAGGCAAACAGCAATGACAACGGAATCACCGAGGCCACAATCAGCGCCGCACGCCAGTTACGCAGAAACACCACCAGAATCGTCACCACCAGCAAGGCGCCGACAATCAGGTTTTCTGACACCGTATGTACCGTATGTTGTACCAGGCCGGTGCGGTCATAGAATGGCACCACTTTCACCCCGGCCGGCAGTGACTCATTGACCACTTCCACCTTGGCACGCAAAGCCTCAATCACTTTGGCCGCATTTTGGCCTTTGGTCATCAGCACGATGCCTTCAATGATGTCATCCTGCTGATTAAACGACACAATGCCAGAACGCGGCCGGTCACCAATCACCACCTGGCCGAGATCACTCACCAGGATGGGTTTTCCGTCACGTGTGTCTACCACCGATTGCGCAATATCATCCAGGCTGTGAAACAGGCCAATACCGCGCACCACCAATGATTCATCACCCCGATGCATCAAGCCACCACCAACGTTGCTGCTGTTGTTACCTACGGCCTGATTAACCTGGTCAATGCTGACAGCAAACTTTTTCAGGCGATAAGGGTCCAGCTTGATTTGATACTCTTTGACCGCACCGCCAAAGCTGGTGATATCTGCCACGCCAGGCACCATGCGCAGTTGTGGAATAATTTTCCAATCCTGGATCGCGCGCACTTCACGTTGCGGCATGTCTTTGGGTGCTTCCACCAGGTAGCGATAGACTTCACCCACCGCCGTCGTCAACGGTGCCAGGGTCGGCTGCAAGCCTGTCGGCAGGCTCACACCCTGCAAGCGCTCCAGCACCTGTTGCCGGGCAAAGTAATCCTCCGTGCGTTCGGCAAACGTCAAGGTGACAACAGACAAACCCGTGATGGACACCGAGCGGATTTGTGCCAGGCCAGGCACCCCGCTCATGCCATGCTCTATGGGTAAGGAAACCACCCGCTCCACCTCTTCGGGCGCCATGCCGGGCGATTGCGTGACAATGATGACATGCACATCCTCCACATCCGGGAACGCTTCAATCGGCAGATTCTGAACGGCAACCCAGCCAAAAATAGTCAGCACCACCGCGCCGATCAGCAGGAAGACGCGTTGTTGCAGCGAGAAAGTGATCAAGCCTTTTAACATGCTTTATTTACTCACTGATAAATCAGAATTCAATAAAATCGCACCACCGACCACCACGCGTTCACCCGGCTTCAAACCGTCTTTTACCGTGGCATATTCCCGACGTTGCAGGTCGAGTGTCACTTTGCGTTTTTTAAAATGCAAAGGGCGCTCTTCAACAAACACATAGCTATACAGGCCTTCTGTAATCAGCGCGCTATTGGGCAAGCGAATCACCCGGTGCTGGCTGTTATCCAATGGCGTGATGCGTGCATACATTTCCGGCTTCAGTTTGCCATTGCTCTCCACCACACAACGCACGGGGATACGGCGCGTGGTCGGGTCGACCATGACGCCTATGGTTTTGACCTCGCCACTAAACACTTCATCAGGATAGGCATCGACTTCTACGCTCAGTTTCTGCCCTTGCGAGATTCTGCTTAAGTCGCGCTCTGGCAAATCAATGCTGGCCCATAAATGACCAGGGTCGGTGACAATAAACAAAGGCTCTGCAGCATCTGGCCGCACTTCACTGCCAGGATTGATTTTGCGATCAACCACCACGCCTGCAATCGGTGAACGTAATGCGTAATTATCATTGGCAGCCGTTGAAACCCCGAGATTTTTCAGTCGGGCCGTTGCACGCGCCGACTCTGCGCGGGAAGTCGCCCAATCGGCTTGCGCCACTTCCACCTCTTTCTTCGCCAACACGCCACCTTCAACCAGCATACGGCTACGCTCCAATGCCTGCTGCTTCAGTTGCATGTCTGCCTGCGCTTTGCGCACATCAGCCACAGCACCACCCACGTCTGGTGAGTCCATCACCAGTAAGGTCTGCCCGGCTTTCACGCTGTCGCCCACTTGCGCCTTGATGGTCAGCGCCCGCCCGGCCACCGGCGAAAAGATACGCGCCGTCCTGTTTTCATCCAATACAATCTTGCCATTCAAAGGCTCGGTGACTGGCACCGGAATTTCTGTCACTGGCTCGACCTTTAAGCTGGTCAGTTGTGGCGACCCTGCAGTCAGTACGATTTCATTGGCATCGCGTGTGTTGCCAGTACTTTTGTCTGCTGCACTGGCCAGGCTGGAAAACATTACTCCAGCCAGCATGACCATTAAAAAATAGCCGCTGCTTGGCATGGCCCGCATGAATATTTGCTTAGAGTTAGGCGTGGTCATAGTGTTTTATGTTTTAGTCTTGATAAGTAAAAGCCTGGCGGGTGGCGGCCAGCCAGGCAGACAGGGATTTGGCATAATCCGCTTTTACACTGGCGGCTTCCAGTTGCAGGGCACGTAAAATACGTCTGGCATCCAGCAGGTCCATCACACTCATGGCACCATGCCGATAAGCAAATTCGGCAGCATCGGCCGCCGTTTGCGCTTCGCTTAGAATACTCTGGTCAAAGCGACGGTTTTTATCCACCGCTGCCTGCAAATCTGCTTTGGCACGACGCATTTCAGCCACGGCCGCTGCCCTGACCTGTTCTTTGGCTTCCATGGCAGTGGTGTAATCCACTTCGGCCCGCGCCGCTTCGCCTTCATATTGATAATTGGTAAATAACGGAATACTGACAGAAGCGCCCACTGTATCCGGCGCAGAACCGGGTTCTTGTCCCGGAAAGTGTTGATAAGCCAGCGACCAAGTCAGGTCCCTGGTTTTGAGGGATTCGGCCAGTTTTCTGGCCTGCTGCGCCTGCTCCATGCGCGCCTCAGCGGCTTGTACATCTGAACGTTGCGGTAGCCAGTTGCTTTCCGTCCCTGCCAGTTGGTCTGAAACCAGGCTGGGCCAAGGGTCAGATACATATAGCCTGGCAGCATCCTGATCTTTACCCAGCAAATAGGCTAACAAGGCCTGCGCTTTCTGCAAGGTGGCCTCTGCCTGCCGCAAATCATTGCTGGCGCGCAAGGCATCCACCCGAATGCGCGCCACATCCGCAGAAGCCACATCGCCCGCTTTCAGCCGCAGTTGCGCCGCCTGCAAGGTTTTATCATAAGAAGCGACATTGGCCTGCTGTATCAGCAACGTGTCTTGCGCCAGTTTGAGATCAAAATAAGCCGTGGCCATCGCCAAGGCTTGCTGGCGATAAGTTTCTTTGAAATCGAAGCCGGAAGCCTTCACCGCACTTTCGGCAACGGCAGTACGTAGCTCGCGCTTGTTTCCGCGCTCGTACAACTGGCTGACTTGCAACGCGGAATTATAGGTTTTGTCCCACAGGCCGTTGGACCCGTTCTGGTTCATATTACCATGGCCACGATTGACGTTAACACTGGAGAGTCCTAGCGACAAGACCGGGTTAGGCCGTTGCCCTGCGATCAGTGTATCCGCCTCGGCGCCCTCAACAGCGCGCTTGGCTGCCAGTAACTCACGGTTTCCGCCTGCAAACAGCTGTTCTGCCTGCTGTAAAGACAATTGATTTAATACGACGGGATCTACGATACCAGTAGATGCGGCATCAGCAGCCAGTAAACACCGCGTACTCACCATCAGCATGATACATGCCCAGCCTAGCTGACGCCTCAACATTAATGATTCCCTATTTTTAGATACTTTATTTTTTGATCATAATACTCAGAACGGCTTACGACAATCTTTCACTGCACGAAATAAGCACTTTCAGTATTAGATGCCATCATGGACAATATAACGGCGTTTATAGACAATACTTGCATGACACAACATTACAAGACCCCGGTTTCTGCCCTGATTCTGATCCATACGACCGATTTGCAGGTGTTATTGCTGGAGCGCGCTGACAAAGCAGGCTTCTGGCAATCGGTTACTGGCAGTATAGAAACTGGCGAAACACCCTACCAGGCGGCCATCCGCGAAGTGAAAGAAGAAACCGGGCTGGATGCTCTGGATTATGACTTTCAGGATTGGCAGGCTAGCAATATCTATGAAATCTATCCGCACTGGCGCCACCGCTACGCGCCTGGCGTCACCGAAAACACCGAACACCTGTTTGGATTATGCCTGCCATCCGCCATGGCAGTCACACTGGCGCCAGACGAGCATACACGCTATGAATGGCTGGATTGGCGCGAAGCAGCCAAGAAAGTATTCAGCTGGACCAATGTCGATGCCTTGCGGCGCCTGGGCGAGAAACATAATCTGGTTTTATCAGGCACTAATATGATTGGGATTCAGTCTAATCAGCTGTAAAATAACGTTTTTCGTACCGGGCCTGGCCCATACACTTAAAGCATGCAAACAGCCACCATCCAATTTGATAAATTCCAAGCGGCCAAAGACGATGATTGTCAGGCGCGTATCCTTGCAGCTCGCGAAAAGCTAGGCAAACGCCTGGTGATTCTGGGCCACCACTACCAGCATGAAAGCGTCTATCGCCATGCCGATTACTCTGGTGACTCCTTAAAACTGTCCAAATATTGCGACAGCCTGGATGCAGAATTCATCGTCTTCCTTGGCGTGCATTTTATGGCCGAGGTCGCTGATATTTTGAGTCGTCCAGAGCAGATTGTCGTACTACCCGACCTCGCCGCTGGTTGTTCCATGGCAGACATGGCCAACCTGGCTAAGGTCGAACGCAGCTACCGCGAGCTGAGTAAAGTGCTCAACTTTGATGAAACCATCACCCCGGTCACCTACATTAACTCCGCCGCGGATTTAAAAGCATTTTGTGGTGAGCATGGCGGCATCGTCTGCACCAGCACCAACGCGCCGAAAATCCTCGAATGGGGCTTTAGCCAACGCGAAAAAATCCTGTTTTTCCCCGACCAGCACCTGGGTCGCTGGAGTGGTTACAAAATGGGCATTCCACTGGAGCAAATGCCGGTGTGGGATCCAGACCTGCCCATGGGTGGTTTGACTGAACAACAAATCAAGGATGCCAAAATCCTGTTGTGGAAAGGCCATTGCTCGGTACACCAGATGTTCCGCAAACAGAATATCGACCAGTTCCGTGCCCAACACCCGGATGGCAAAGTGATTTCGCACCCGGAAACCGCGTTTGAAGTCTGCATCAACTCAGACTATGTCGGTTCTACCGAATATATCCTGCGCACCGTGAGTGAAGCTGAGCCCGGCACCAAATGGCTGGTCGGCACTGAGCTCAATCTGGTCACCCGCCTGGCTGAAGAAATGAAACCGCAAAACAAGCTGGTGCAGTTTATGAGCCACGTCGTCTGCGAATGCTCAACCATGGCGCGTATCGACCCGCAACACCTGGCCTGGTGCCTGGAAAACCTGGCTGAAGGCAATGTCGTCAACCAGATCAAAGTGCCTGAGCATGAAGCCAAACTGGCTAAACTCACCCTGGACAGAATGCTGGCAGTTTCCTGATGAGTCAGTGCCCACTTTGCCTGCCAACATCGCAGGACTTACTGTGGCAAGATGACTTTTGCCGAGTCGTGCTGTTACACGATGCCTATTACCCGGCGTATTGCCGTGTCGAGTTGCTGGCCCATGTAAAAGAAATGACTGACCTGCCGCCAGCCGACCGCGCCCGCACCATGAAAGTGGTGTTTGCGGTGGAAACTGCCGTGCGTGAAGTGATACAGCCGGACAAAATCAACCTGGCCAGTTTGGGCAACAAAACGCCGCATATGCATTGGCATGTATTGCCTAGATTCGAGAGTGACAGGCATTTTCCGAATAGCCACTGGGGAGAATCTATGCGGGATTCCGAGGTGCAGCCACTTAGTACCGCGATTAGAGATCAGTTACAAAAAATAGTGGCTGAGCGTGTGGAATGTGCTCTGAAGTCATAATCTATTGAGTCTCAAATTCTGTTTTTAACTCGATAAATTTATTTCGCCTGTTGGCGAGTCACTTTCTGGTGCTTGTCCCCCAGAAAGTAACCAAAGAGGAAGACACCCAGCCATCACGGCCTAAAGGCTCCCTTGCGTTGCTCAACAAAATAAGCGGTCACGAAACTCAACCTAGCGGGCTGCACACTACGCAGCCCACCGCGGGATTCGAACAGTCGCTCCCTCTACTCTTATTTTGTCTCCGCTACTCAGCGTGATGGAATGGGAGTTATCTCGTCAAACTGACATCGTAGCAATTTGAAAAGTTAGAAAACCAAATTCATTTCTTACACTCACCTGCCGTTGCGCTCATTAGGTGTTCGGGGTCCCCATCTGCCGCGCCGAGCAACGCAGGGTTGGCGGGAGTCTTCGGCCATCGGCTGTCCGAGTTCCGCAACAAGCCACGTTCTGTGTGGCTTGTCAGGGCGAGTTTCGATGGACGCCCGGCAATCCGAGTAGCGCAAGGAACAAGCGGAAGCTGGGGTGCACTTTCTTTTGGTTACTTGTTCTTTGTGCAAGCAAAGAAAAGTAACTCGCCGAAAAGGCGAAAAGCTATCTCCCAATCAACCAGCCAACCCCACATCTAAAGAATTACCTTCCCTCCGATTCCCATCCATAAATAAAAAACCAGGCACACCTCTCAGCACGCCTGGTTTTAAGCTAACTTGCAAGTGAATAGGGACTAAACGTGCTTCCGCGCCAATCTCCCCAAACCCCGCAACCAGCCCAACAAATCATCCACATAGGTATACAACACCGGAATTACCACCAGACTGAGCAAGGTGGAAGTAATCAACCCGCCAATCACCGTAATCGCCATCGGCGAGCGGAAACTCGGGTCTGCACTCCAGCCTAGCGCAATCGGCATCATACCGGCCGCCATGGCAATCGTCGTCATGATAATCGGCCGTGCACGTTTATGGCAGCCGTCGATAATGGCGTCAAATCGACTCAATTTGCGCTCTTTTCGCGCCATGATGGTGTATTCCACCAGCAAGATAGAATTTTTGGTGACAACGCCCATGAGCATCAACAAGCCAATCACGCTCGGCATAGAGAAGCTGTTATGTGTCACCAGCAGGGCAAAAAAGGCGCCACCCAATGACAACGGCAACGCGCCCAGAATGGTCACCGGCTGTAAGAAATCGCCAAACAGCAGCACCAGCACCACATAAATGCACATCACGCCGATAATCATGGCGCCGCCAAAGCTGCTGAAGAGTTCATTCATGCGCTTGGCATCGCCCGCTTCGAGTTGTTTCACACTCGGCGGCAGGTTCTGCATCGCAGGCAGTTGCTGCACTTCGCGCAACACTTCACCAATCTGGCGTTTATTCAGCTCAATATCAAAGGTGACATTGCGCATGCGATCCATACGGTCAATTTGCTGTGGGCCGCTGCCCATGCGCACAGTCGCCACGGTTTCCAGACTGACGCTGCCATTACGCGATGGCACGCGTAGCTGCGCGATTTCTTGCAGACTGCTACGCACGCTAGGACCTAAGCGCACCCGGATTGGCACCTGGCGCTGCGGTAAATTCAACTTGGGCATGGTATTGGTGAAGTCGCCCGATGTGGCTACGCGTATCACTTGCGCAATCGACTCCACAGTGACGCCTAACTCAGCTGCTTTGTCGACATCGGGAATAATCTGCACCTCTGGCCGCTGCAAACTGGCACTGGACGTAATATTGCCGACGCCATTCAAAGTGCGCAATTGCTGCTGCAACTGCTGGCTGGCACTGGTCAGGGCATTGGCGTCGTCACTGGCCAGCGTAATTTGCAGTTTCTCACCTGACTCGCCTATGCCTACGGTCACCCGTGCGCCTGGCAGGTTTTTCAGCCGCTCACGCAAGTCCGCTTCAATTTCAGATTGCTTTTGTTTGCGTTCACTACGATCCGTCAGGCTGATCACCAGGCTGCCCTTACGCACATCAGTCGTATTTTGCGCAGCATTCGGCCCGCCCCCGCCGGTGCTGGCAGAACCTGCCGCACTAAACACGGCCTTCACTTCTGGATGCTGCTTGACGATGTGTTCGGCCATCTGCACCACCTGCCGGGTTTGCGCCAGAGGCGTGCCCGGTTGCAACTCAATATTAACCTTGGTCTGGCTGCTGTCAGAAGAAGGCACGAAGCCTTTAGGCAGCAAAGGCATCAGGCTCAGCGAGCCGACAATAAACAGCACAAAGCCTGCCACGACGGTTTTGCGGTGCTGCAAACACCAGCCCACCCAACGCAAATACACGCGCATGGACGAAGAGTCTTCTTCCTCTTTAGCCGCATGCGGCTTGAGCAGATACGCAGACATCATGGGCGTTAACAACCGCGCCACCACCAATGAGCCAAGAATGGCGATGGCCGCCGTGATACCAAACTGCTTGAAAAACTTGCCAGGAATACCGCCCATAAACGCCGTTGGCAGAAAAATCGCCACCAGCGTAAATGTGGTTGCAATCACGGCAAAGCCAATTTCATCAGCGGCTTCCATCGCGGCCTGATACGGCGTTTTACCCATGCGCAAGTGGCGCACAATATTTTCAATCTCCACAATGGCGTCATCGACCAAAATCCCGACCACCAGGGCCATCGCCAGCAAGGTCAACACATTGAGCGAAAAGCCCAAATATTGCATAAACGCAAACGTAGGAATCATAGACAGCGGCAAGGCCACGGCGGCAATAATCGTGGCGCGCCAATCGCGCAAGAACCACCAGACCACCAGGATGGCCAGCAGCGCACCTTCATACAGCAGGTGCATGGAGCCTTCGTAGTTGTCTTCTACCGGCTTCACCATGTTAAACGCTTCGATAATCTTCACCTGCGGATGCAGTTGCTCAAATTTCTCCAGCGCCGCGCGTACATCTTTGGCCACCGTCACTTCACTGGTGCCTTTGCTGCGCGTAATTTCAAAGCGAATGACCGGTTTGCCATCATAACTGGCATAGGTGGTGCGCTCGGCATAGGTATCAAGCACCTCGGCCACTTGCGACAACTTGATATGGCGGCCATCACCAAGCGGAATATCCAGATGGCGCACCTCGTCTGCACTGTGTAGCGCGCCCAATGTGCGCACCGACTGGATATTGTCACCGATATCACCACGCCCACCCGAAGCATCTTGCTGCACGCGCTTGAGCTGCGCCGACACATCGCTGACATCCACATCCAAACCGGCCATCAAGGTAGGGTCCAGATTCACCTGTACCTCGCGGTCTACGCCACCGGTACGCGTAATCTTGCCCACGCCGTTCACCGCCAGCATGGCTTTGCTGACTTCATTGTCAACAAACCACGACAGTTCGCCTTCGTCCATATTCCCGGCCGAAGCGACAAAAGTCAAAATAGCACTACCTGAGGTGGTGAGCTTGGAAACCGTAGGCGTTGTCACCGCGGCAGGCAATTCAGAACGCGCGCTATCGACCGCATTACGCACCAGGTTGAGCGCCTCTTCACTTTTAGTATCAATGGTGAATTGCACAGCGATACTGACACTGCCATCGGTGATGGTGGTGGTCATGTGCTCAATGCCACCGATGGTCGCAATCTTGTCTTCGATCTTGCGTGCCACTTCAGTCTCAAGTTGCGGTGGCGCAGCGCCCTCCAGCGTCGCACCCACGGTGATCACGGGCAACTCAATATCAGGAAAGTTTTGTTTGCCTAACTGATTAAGTGATTTGAGACCAAGAAAGCTCAGCACCACAAATAGCAAAATGGCCGGTACCGGGTTACGGATAGACCAGGCAGAAAAATTCATACTTAAGCCCCGCGCTTGGTCATGGTGATGACTTTTACCGTATCACCATCATTTAAAAAGGCACCGCCACTCAATACCAGTGACGCCTCGGCAGTCACGCCACTCAGCAACTCAATCTGCTCGCCACGGGTGCGGCCGGTTTGCACCTTGCGCTGAATCACTTTGCGCAAACCCTGCGCATCGGCGGCCGTTAATTCAAATACATAGGCAAACCCATCACGGTAAGTCACTGCCCCCAATGGCACAGCCATGCCTTGCTGCTGGCCAATATCGACCTGACCTTGCACATACATGCCAGGTTTGGCGCTATCTTTAGGAATGTCCACATACACCAGCGCATTGCGCGTATTGCTATCGACCGTCGGCGAAATCAGGCGAACCTTACCCGTTACCGCTTTACCGCCCGACAAATTCAGACGTACCGCCTGACCTGCATGTAAGGCTGCTTGCTGATCGGCATTCACTTCGCCCCGCCACTCAATACGGCCCTGGCGCACCAGCCGGAACAATTCGGTGCCCGCAGACACCACATTGCCCAGATTGGCAGAACGGGATGAAATCACGCCATCGTCCGGCGCCACCACTTTGGTTTGCCTCAGGCGGATTTTCTGGTTTTCCAGCTCAGCCTCGGACAAGGCCAGATTCGCGCGTGCCGTTTGTTCGGCAATCATATATTCATTAATTTTTTGTGCCGACAAGGCCCCGCTGTCCTTGATTTCACGCGCACGATCCGCATTGCTTTTGGCCTCGGCCAGCGCTGCTTTATCTTTTTCCACCGTGGCCAATTGCTTTTGCAAATCAGCTTTCACGGTCTCATCGGCCAACAAGACCAGCGATTGCCCCTTGCTGACCTGCGCACCCACGTCAGACAACACTTGCTGAATACGCAAGCCAGCGATTTCTGCACTGACGAGCGCCTCCTGCCATGGATAAATACTGCCATTGAGTACCAATGTCATCGGCCATTGCACAATCGCTGGACGCGTCAGCTCCACACTCAGTGCAGCTTTGGTGGCCTGGCCATGCTCAGCCGGTTGATTGGCAGCCGTGCTGCCTACAGGCTGCCGGTTACCGCGTTTTTCGGCCAGCTCCGCCTGATGTAAAGGATGTTGCCAGAACCACACACTAACGCCAACCAGCAACGCTGAAATGATTAAAAACTTGGTTTTTTTTGTCAGTTTATTTGCCATGATGCTTACCTTTTCTCCATGGGTTTCAGTGGAGGTTTAACTGTTTTTTGTGTTTCCAGCCAATCGCCGCCAAAGGCTTTATACAAGGCGATCCACTGTAATACCCGATTCTTTTGCTGCGTAATCACATTAAGCTCAGCGTTAATTTTTTGGCGCCGCGCATCTTCCAGCGACAGCAAATCCAGGCCGCCAGACTTCCAGTTGATTTCAGCCGCTTTAAAATATTGCTGATATTGCTGCGCACTGGCTTGCTCAGACTGCGCTCGTCGCGTTGCACTATCCAGATTGACCAGCGCTTGCTCGACCTCTTTCACGGCACTGCGCACATCCTGTTTGTAGGTTGCCAGCAAACTGTCGAAATTGGCACGCGCTTCAGCCAGGTCTGCGCGTAACGTACCGCCGTCAAAAATCGGCAATTTAAGCGTCGGGCCATAAGACCATGAATCCGTCCGCGTGACCGTGCCGTTAAAATTCGTCCGGCGGTAACCAATAGAGCCTGTCAGACTCAAGCTTGGATACATTTGTGCCTTAGAGACGCCAATATTGGCGCTAGCTTCAGCCAGGTTGCGCTCGTCAATCGCCAAGTCCGGGCGACGGGTCAGCAGATTTGCTGGTAACGCGCTCACATCAAACATCGCTGGCTCCGGCATCCCTTTGCCTTTAGCGAGTAAATCGCGCAAAGCAGGTTCTGGCAGATTAGTGAGCTCAACCAATGCTTTGATTAGACCATCACATTCCGCTTGTTGGCCATCCAGCGTCGATTCGCTGGCGCGTGTGGCTGCCTCTGCCAGTGCCAGATCAGACGGGGCGGAAAAGCCGGCCTTGGCTGAAATGCCTGTCAAACGCGCGGTCTCATAACGTGAATCGTAAGCTTGCTGTAACGCCTGCGCTGAGGCCTGGCAAGCACGATAATTGACATAGTTATTAGCGACTTCCGCCGCCAACGTCAGGCGTGCATCATGCCAGGCAATCTTCTTAGACTCGAGTTGCGCTTTGGCCGCCTGCTTGGCAGCTTTCATCTTGCCAAACAGGTCGATCTCCCAACTGGCATCCAGCGACACGGAATCGATTTCTATGGTGCTGGAGGGAAAAGCGGCGTTACCACCGCCGCCTTTGCTCTTGGTGACGCTGCCGGTGCTGGTTAAATCCGGAATACCTTGCGCACGTGCCGACAGTACGTTGGCGCGCGCCACACGGATATTGGCCAGCGCGATCTCCAGCGAAGGACTTTCTTTTTGCGCCTCACCCAGTAGTTGGTTGAGCACCGGGTCGTTGAATTGTGCCCACCAGTCTGTTAATGCAGCCACGCTGCCACTGTGCGGCAAAGGGGCTTGCCACTGCTCGGCAGTGACTGGTTTTGGGCGAATATATTCGTCAATCACCGAACAACTGGCCAACGGCAAACACAACAATAGCCAACGCCAATATTGATAAGCCTGTCCATGTTTATCATTCCGCATGACCCGGCTCCATTCCTTCTAATCCACGTAAAAACAAATTCACCACAAATGCCAGATGCGCTTCTGCATCCCAGTCTGGTTCCAGCACACCAAACAGTGCCTTGGTCCGCGGCGCGGCAATGAGCAATTCACAATATGACTCCGCCGCCCGCATAAAATCCTGGGCGGGTAACTCGCCGCGCGCCGCGTAAAAACGGAACACATCCGCCAGCATCTGATGGATGCGCTGCGGCCCAACTGTTTTCATCGCACGTGATAACTCAGGAATATGCGCCGCCTCGGCAATCCCGATACGGAAAAATGACAGCATGCGCGGCTCCATCACGCGGTTGAGCGCAAAGCGGCCAATATCGGTCAGTACCTGCTGCAATGACTGGTTAGGCAGATCCTCTACCTTCACCATGGCAGACACATCCTGCTCCACCATGTGCCGCATGGCCGCAATCAGTAACTCATATTTATTGCTGAAGCGCTCATAGATGGTCCGCGTCGAGACCCCACACACAGAAGCAATATGCGCCACACTGGTTTGCGTCACGCCTTCTGTCATGAACAGTGCTAACGCCTGCTCCAACAGCAAGATATGACGCTCCTGTTCAGTGCCTGATTTTGGACGGCCGACTTTAGTTTTCATTGGTGACGCATCCAGGAGATTGGGGGATGAAAGTGCTTGCATAAAATAAAAATAAAACGTTTCATTTTTATTTTACATGGGCAGCTTAAAGAAGCAAGCAATTTGTTGTACCCTGGCAGATACATACGTCACCAGCCCCATGTGTACGCGCATGTTTGCTATACTCGCAGCACTTTTACTTTTATCGCTCAAGCCCACTGACGCATGGCCCTGAAATCCACCATTTATAAAATCGATGTCAATATTGCTGACATGGATCGGCACTATTACCAGCAACATCATCTCACGCTGGCCAAACACCCGTCCGAGACCGATGAACGCTTGATGGTGCGCCTGCTGGCCTTTGCACTATACGCAGAGGAAACATTGCTGTTTGGTAAAGGCCTGAGCGAAGACGATGAACCCGACCTCTGGCAAAAAGACCTGACGGGAGCGATTGAACGCTGGATTTGCGTCGGTTTGCCTGATGAGCGCGACATCCGCAAAGCCTGCGGTCGGTCAGCGCAGGTAGTGCAAGTGCTCTATGGCGGCAGAACGGCAGACATGTGGTGGGATCAGAACCATAAAGCGGTACTCAAGCACGACAATGTGACCGTGATTAATCTGCCCGAGACTGAGCAATTGGCGGCCGCTGCTGCGCGCGGACTGACGATCAGCTTTACCATCCAGGACCGGCAAATCCTGGTCAGTCATGAGGGCGGTAGTTTTGAGCTTAGCCCGATCTGGTTAAAAGAAGCCCGTTAAATACAAAAGCCAGCATTGCTGGCTTTTGTATTTCATCAGTCGATATTTACGGAAAGAGCCGATGCTCTGCTGGCCAGACACCACTATACATGGCCTCCGGGTGATGTCGCATCAACCGTTGACGCACCTCACTCAACCGGCGCAAGGGCACAGACACGATCATCAAGATATTGCCCTGCTCAATTTGGGCAGAATATGACTTGATCCGATAACTGGGCGCGGCTGTCGCCACCGTCGCTGCCCAGGCAGCACATGACAAGGCACCCAACACCATGCAATACGGGATCACCATCAACGTGACCTCACCAAACCACCAGGGCACCAAATAAGCCAGCATGCCGCCAAACAGCCCGAACACGGCACCAAACACAAAACCCGCCATCGCGCTGTAAACCACATCAGACTTTTCTACCGCGTTGGCTTTTGGCAAGTTACCCAGGGTCTGCTCATTTTTTGCATGAAAATGAATATGATCTTCATCAATGCGTTCCAGCAGCAACTCATTCATCATGGCTTGCGCACTTCTAATATTGGGTAAAACAAAATAGAGCCTGCGTCTCATGTCGTTCTCCTATCAATATTGCCAGTATTTCGCTGGTTTTGGTTTGATAGTTTTTAAGCGCAAAGATTCACTTTTTAACAACTGTTGGGTTAGCCGGCGCGGCCATCCAGGTAAGGCATATTTTACCTGTCATCCAGCTTACCGACCCAGACACTGCGCAGCTTGGCCAATTTATAGCGCAAGCCTGCGCCCTCGTTGGAAAGCGCATCCAGGAACAATGACAACCGCCGAGATTTAATCACCGTGTAGAAAGTGAGCAAGCTGACCGGGATAAACACGACCGAAAAATAAGTCAGTTTCTCCAGTGTGCTGGATTGTGTGAGGTCAATCAGGTTCATGCCCAGCAAGCCCGTGGTCATGGTGCCAATCAGGCCCAGAATCGTCACGACGGTCAGGCGGACGACAGTATCAGCCTGGCGCTTGATTTCCTCGCCTTCCAGATACTCGGCCATGTCCATAATGCGGCGGCGGGTTTTTTCAAACAGGCTCACCGAATCCAGTTGTTTCAGCATCAGTGAAAACAGGTCTTTAGCCACAGCCTGGTCTGAGACGTTTTCAAACCAATAACGATGCGTAAAACGTAAAAACACCGCAGTAGCGTTACGAATACGGTTGCGGAAATTTTTTACTGAGTCTTCGCTCTGGATATCGAGGCGGCTAATAGCTTGTACCATGCGGTCTGACAACATCAGCAAAGCGGCTTTTTGAAAATGTGCGATTAAAAACAGCAGGAAATACTGGTTCTGGTAATGGCGCTTGATACCGGTCCGCTCATTGGTAAATACGCGGTGCTGATGACTGCCGACCACGACAAAGTTTTGCCCGGTACACATAATGCGCGTGGTACTCCACGGGTCTTGCCGGGCGTCGTCCCAATAGCGGTCATAGCAATTATGTTTTTCGAATTCCTGCAAAAAGTGTTCGGTAAATGGCAGGGTTTCTGAATGCCATGGCTGACACACCAGGCCTAGGCGGATCAGGTCGCCCCGACTCAGCTGGCTGACATCGTCAAACGACAGGTAGGCCATCAAGGGCATGCGCTGGTACTCAATTTCACGGTAGCGTAAGGCTCCGGCCTGGTCGGAATAATGGGGCACCAAAGGATGCAGCAACGCTAGCCAGTGCAACGACACGCAAGGCACATGGTTTTCTTTCACATAAGAGAGATAACGCGCTTTGTCTTCATAATCGGAGCGCGCAAGCACCTGACCCTGCTGATCCAGCCATTCAATCAACTGGGCACAGTGACCGCCTTCGCCCGTATCATCCCAATAGTTAGGGTAAGTCCGGCCCAGGCGGTACATCACCTCCATGGCAGATTTCAATGGCAGGTCTTTACCTGTCACCTCAAATGCCAGCATGGCGACATCAATATCAAAAAAGAAATACAACTCGACGTGAGACACCCGCAGGACGATGGGCTCAGGCTCGCCATGCAGGGTAATACGCACCTGGTAAATATCGCTACGCGTGAAAATATGGATGGGCGACTCACCATAGCCGCCAGACTCACGACCATGTTTGCCTTCACCATACAAAAAGCGCTGGGCAAACGGCAAAAACGTCACAAACTCCTGATAGCGTGCTTCGCTCAAATACGGAGAAGCCTGCAGAAACTCGTCTTGTATCTCAACCCAGGGCGAGTCAGGCGCGGCTTTTAGCAGTTGCCAAGGGCAATGCACCTCGCCAGCACTGTGCTGATCGGTCATCAACTGTATCGGCCACAACAATGTCTGCCGGAAGTCTCGTACGATACTGCTTTGCAGGTTATCCGCCATGATGTATGCCCTTTAGCCGCTTGAGTAGATGGTGGACTATAACGCGGGTTGCTATGACAGAATCAGGGAATAAACGCCGCAAATACCTGCCAAATAATTCATCCGCAATGCCGGTATAAGTCCATCATGGTGCGCCCGGCATTCACCAGCTCATACACCAGCGTGCCTGCACCAGTAAATACAACGAGCAATACCGTCGCCAATACCACCTTACCGGTACTGAGTGCATGGCCTTGCAGATACAGCGCCCATAGCCGACCTGACCAGATCAGCAGAATAAGCAATGCCAGCAATTGCAGTCCGGCCGCCAGCTTAAACAAGGGCCGGTCGGTTGCCTGCAGATAAATGGCCTGCAACGCCGCTAGCTGAGATTGTAGTTGTGTGCCCAGCTGCGCATTGGGACTCACGTCACCCGTCTGGGCATTGGTCGCGCAAAGCACACCCTGCTCCACCAGGGGCCTAAGGTCTACCATGCCTTTTTCCAGCGCGATCCACGATTTTGCGGTCACCGGGTCAGCCAGGCTGATATTGGTGAGCGAGGCAGCAAGCACCTGTATCACCAGCATGACGCCACAAGCCGCACACATCAGGCCAAAAAAGCGCTGAAAACCACTTTGTACCCCTGCGACTTTAGCCGCCAGATAAGCCAGCGCCGACAAACCCAATAATTCGAACAATAACCGTACCGCCGCCAGCGCATGTGCAGCCATGCCAGCTTCATCACTGGCCAATTGCACAGGATTGGTCATTTCGGGAAACACCACCGCCAGCACAACCGCAATAGTGAATGAGAGTAACAAGAATGCAATCGACTGCTCCAGCCTGGTTTTGGCATCGTCAGTCTGCAAATGGTCACGCACCAGTTGCTTTGGCTGCGTCAGCATCTGGGTAAAACTACCCAAATAAGCAGGTAATTCTTTCAGCACATTATCCAGAATAGACGACATGGCACACCCCTTTGGCATAGATAGACAAACCTTAACACCGTTACCGTGACTGATGTTGTGCCCGAGGCACTTTGCAGAAAACAGGCCGCATATTATCTGGCACGTGTCGCAAATAGCCATAAAAAAAGCCAGCATCGCTGCTGGCTTTTAAGCGTTAATCAGACAAGTTACACCTTCTGATAAACCTCGCTCCCTTTTTTTACGAATTCAATCGCTTTTTCCTGCATACCTTTTTGCAGGGCGGCTTGTTCATCAACCCCCAGCTTATCCGCATAATCACGTACGTCTTGTGTGATCTTCATCGAGCAAAAATGTGGGCCGCACATGGAGCAGAAGTGGGCTTGTTTAGCGCCCTCTTGTGGCAAGGTTTCATCGTGGAATTCCTTGGCTTTTTCCGGATCCAGGCCGAGGTTAAACTGGTCTTCCCAGCGGAATTCGAAACGTGCTTTTGATAAAGCATTGTCACGAATCTGCGCGCCTGGGTGACCTTTTGCCAAGTCTGCAGCGTGCGCAGCAATCTTGTAAGTAATGATACCCACGCGTACGTCCTCTTTGTCTGGCAAGCCCAAGTGCTCTTTCGGGGTGACGTAACACAGCATCGCACAGCCGTACCAGCCGATCATGGCCGCGCCGATACCGGAAGTGATGTGGTCATAGCCAGGTGCGATGTCAGTGGTCAATGGGCCCAGGGTGTAGAACGGAGCTTCACCACAGTGTTCCAGTTGCAGATCCATGTTCTCTTTGATCAGGTGCATAGGCACGTGGCCTGGGCCTTCGATCATACATTGCACATCGTGCTTCCAGGCAATTTGCGTCAGTTCGCCCAAGGTTTTGAGTTCTGCAAATTGCGCTTCGTCGTTAGCATCGTAGATAGAGCCAGGACGCAAGCCATCACCCAGTGAGAAAGACACATCGTACTGCTTCATGATTTCGCAGATATCTTCGAAGTGCGTATACAGGAAGGATTCTTGGTGATGCGCCAAACACCATTTCGCCATAATCGAACCGCCGCGTGACACGATACCGGTCATACGCTTGGCAGTCATCGGAATGTACGCCAGGCGTACACCCGCATGGATAGTGAAATAATCCACGCCCTGCTCAGCTTGCTCAATCAATGTATCGCGGAAGATTTCCCAAGTCAGGTCTTCGGCTTTGCCGTTTACTTTTTCCAAGGCCTGGTAGATAGGCACAGTGCCAATCGGCACAGGTGAGTTACGGATAATCCACTCACGGGTTTCGTGGATGTTTTTACCGGTAGACAGATCCATTACGGTATCGCCGCCCCAACGTGTACCCCATACCATTTTCTCCACCTCTTCAGAAATCGAAGAACCGAGGGCTGAGTTACCGATATTGGCGTTAATCTTGACCAGGAAATTACGGCCAATAATCATCGGCTCGATTTCCGGGTGGTTGATGTTGGCTGGGATAATGGCGCGGCCACGGGCCACTTCGTCACGCACAAACTCTGGCGTAATCACGGCTGGAATGCTGGCGCCATAATTCTGACCAGGATGCTGTGTTTGCAGCAATTCGCTCATGTTTTCACGGCGCTGGTTTTCGCGGATGGCGATAAATTCCATCTCAGGCGTAATGATGCCTTTACGCGCATAGTGCATCTGGCTCACGTTTTGGCCAGCCTTTGCCCGCAATGGTTTACGGTGCAGGTTAAAGCGCATTTCTGCCAACTGTGGATCGACCAGGCGCTGATGACCAAACTCTGAGGTCGGGCCATCCAGTTGCTCCACATCGCCACGCTCCATGATCCACTGGGCACGCAGTGCTGGCAAACCATTACGGATATCAATCTCGACCGTCGGGTCAGTGTAAGGGCCTGAAGTGTCGTAGACCACGACTGGTGGATTGGTGTCACCGCCAAAACTGGACGGTGTATCACTTAATGAAATTTCACGGAATGGCACCTGGATATCAGGGCGGGAACCTTCAACGTAGATTTTGCGCGATTTGGCAAACGGTTTGGTAGCAGCTTCGTCAACTTTGGCATCAGCGTTGACGAACTTGATATTTTTATCAATAGCGTTCATTGGCATCCTTAAAAGAAAAAGACGTAAGGATGCATGTGAAGGTTTGCATTCCCTACGGTGGTATTAACCACATCAGGTTCGAAGGGTAACTCTCACTGCAAAACTTTCAATAAATGAAGGATTTACAGACCCCTAGCAACGGACGAATTGTGCGCGAAAACACCTGATAACGCAAGCAAAACAAAGTTTTGCAACTGCCTGCCATTGACAAATAGACAGACCTGTCTACAATCATGTCACCCGACTATAAAAACATACGGGATTTATTTCAATCAGGAACTCAGGAGAGATCATAATGGAAGCTTTACTCATAGGGGCCGTGGCCTGTACTACCGCTTTAATTCTGTCAGCGTGGTTGATGACATTCGCGCGCTGGTTTCCCATCAAAGGCATAGATGGTGACTTTCTGGTCGATTACAAAACCATGATACGCGCCCACGTTGACTATGCCTTGATGGCACTGTTTAACCTGGGATTTTTTGGGGCGGCCAAAGCGGCAGGCGTTGAGTTGCACTATTTTGCCTGTGTCTGCGTGGCGATTGGTGGCTTTACCAACCCGACCGTGTTTGTGATTGCGGCGTTTGACCCGGACTTCTGGAGCAAAACCAAGTGGAAAGTATTTTCCGCCATCAGCTTCGTCATCACCACCGTGGGTTTTATGACCATTTGCTACCAGTTGATTTGCCACGCGCTTTGCACGCACTAGCATGAATTGCTTTGCGCCAAAAAACCCTGCTTCGGCAGGGTTTTTCAATCAGGCTGATCGCAATATCAATCAAAACGAGCAGTAATTTAAAAAACTAAGCACCGAACCTGCAATTATTCCGCTATTTAGTGCAGAGCTGTACCCGCTAGACTATACGTGGGAAGTAGTCAAACAGGGACTCACAAGGCAAATCAAGCATGGATTGGTACGGTATTTTCTTTTTCAGAGCAGGCGCTCCAACCGCCCTGCTCTATGGCAGCTATGATGATTGGCTGGTGGTGTTATCGGCCGTGGTCGCCATCGGCTCCTCTATTCTGGCCCTGCAATTAACGCGCCTGTCACAAAAACAGACGTCTGTGGTTTCACGCCGGTTTTCGATTATAGCCAGCTCAGTATCATTAGGTGCCGGCATCTGGGCCATGCATTTTATCGGCATGCTGGCCTATCAAATCTGCACGCCTGTTTCCTATTATCCCGATGCGACCCTGGTCTCTATGATGCCAGGCATCCTGGCGTCACACTATGCCCTGAGCCTGATGTCTGAAAACCAGATCGACTACCGCAAATTGATTAAAGGCGGATTTGCCGTCGGTGCAGGCATTGGTGCCATGCATTACATCGGCATGCTCGCCATGCGCATGGAGCCCGTGCTCAAGTTTGACCTGGTATGGGTATTGGTTTCAGTGGTGGTCGCCGTGGCCTTATCCACACTGTCACTATGGACAGGCATCTTTTTAAACCAGAAAGGCAAAATCCCGCCCAAAGTGAGCATCATCCTGGGCGGCGTACTCATGGGCAGCGCCATCACCGCCATGCACTATACCGGTATGGCGTCTGCGCGCTTTCTGGGCGAAGCGAAACCCGGCTTTAACCCGGATGACAACCAATCCATCACCATGGCGCTAGGCATTACGCTGGTCACTATCCTCATCGGCATCATCGCCACGGCGATTAACGCCCTGATACGCTACCGGCAAATGCTGGCGACCATACAGGCCAGTGAAACACGCTTGTCGACCATTCTGGATACAGCCGTAGACGGTATCGTCACCATCAATACCACCGGCGAAATGATCGCCTGCAATGACGCCGTCGAAAAACTGTTCGGCTGGACCAAAGCAGAAATGAAAGGCAAAAATATTTCCCTGCTGATGCCAGAACCGGACAGCTCCAATCACCTTTATTACCTGAAAAATTACCAGGCAACGGGCCAGGCAAAAATCATGGGCGAAGGCCGCGATCTGGATGCCATGCGCAAAGATGGCTCAACCTTTCCGATCCGGCTGGCGATTGGTGAAGTCAAGCTTGCCAATGAAACCTTATACGTGGGCTTCATCACCGACCTCAGCCTGCGCAAATCCATTGAAGAGTCTGTGCGACAAAAAGATCAGCAGATTCAATCGATGATGAACAATATCCCAGGCGTGACTTTTCGCGTCAGCCTGGCGGGCGACTGGAGCATACAACTGATCAGCGACGCCGTGCTACAGATGACAGGCTGGCCCGCGCAGGACTTTCTCAGCGGACAATTACGTTTTTCGCCCTTGATGCATCCTGACGATATTGCACGTGTGCGCCCGATTGCAGCCCAAGCTATTGCGAGGCTCGAAAGTTTTGAAGTGGAATTCAGGATCAAGGACCGCAATGACAATGAAAAATGGGTGTCCGCATTCGCCTCTCCGCTGCTGAATAAAGACGGCATGCCATATGCCATGGATGGCGTATTGCTGGACATCACCGAGTCCAAACAGAAAAATGCCGAATTCGAAGGCATCGTCAACGCAATCAATTACTCCACCAGTGTGGCCGAATTTACTATCGACGGCTTTGTGATTTCGGCCAACCAGAACTTCCTTGACCTGTTGGGCTACCAGGCCGACGAAATTGAAGGCCGCCATCACTCCATTTTTTGCCCGCCCGATTTTGCCCTGACCGACACCTACAAGAAAAAATGGTCATCCTTGCGCCAGGGTGAGTTCGTGCATGGCGAGTTTTTGCGTTATGGCAAAGCGGGCAAAACGGTTTGGATCAACGCCTCATACAGCCCGATTCGCGATGTCGATGGCAAAGTGATTAAAGTGCTGATGTTTATGATGGACATCAGTGAGCGCAAGCAAATGGAACAGGAAATGCGCCAGGCAAAAGAAACCGCTGAACAAGCGGCTAATGCAAAAAGTACGTTTCTGGCCAATATGAGTCATGAGATTCGCACACCGATGAATTCCATTATCGGCTTCAGCGAATTGCTGCTGGATACCTCCATGCAACCGGAACAGCGTAATTATTTATCCACCATCAGCCAGTCAGCCAAGTCTCTGCTGCATTTGCTCAACGATATTTTAGACAGTGCCAAACTGGAAAAAGGCATGCTGGAGCTGGAGATGCTGGATTTCTCCATGCGCGAAATGGTAGATAGCCTGATCTCATCCCTCTGGTTACAGGCGCGCAAAAAACAGCTGGACTTGCAATTGAATTTGGCCCCGGAAACCGCTGGTTACTATATCGGCGCCGAGCATCGCATTCGCCAGGTACTCACCAATCTGCTGGGCAATGCTATTAAATTTACCGAAAAAGGTCATGTTGAACTCAACGTGCACCTGACACCGCAAGACGAAGTGCAATTTGACATCATTGATACTGGCATCGGCATTGATGCAAACCGGCTGGACGTGATTTTTGAGCCATTTACCCAAGCGGATGCTTCAATGAGCCGCCGCTTCGGTGGCACCGGACTGGGCACCACCATTAGCAAACAATTGGTAGAGTTAATGGGCGGCCGCATTACCGCCAGCAGCAAAATTGGCAACGGCAGCTGTTTTTCAGTGATTTTGCCGCTCACAGAAGGCCGCGCGCCAGAAAACTCAGCACAAAATAATGCGTTAGCATTGACCTTGCCCGCACTGAAAATTCTTGCTGCAGATGATATTGAGCAAAACCGCAGGCTATTAAACATTGTGCTGGAAAAACAAGGCCATCAACTTACCCTGGCCAGTAATGGCCAGGAAGTCGTCGACGCCTGGCAAGCCCAGCCGTACGACGTGATTTTGATGGATGTCCAAATGCCTGTCATGGACGGCCTCAGCGCCAGCATGCATATACGCGCATTGGAGCAACAATCCGCCAGGGCCAGAACGCCGATTATTGCGCTGACAGCTAGCGTGCTTGATCAGGACCGGGTAGCCGCCGCCGAAGCAGGCATGGATGGCTTTGCGTCCAAACCGATTGAACTGCCATTATTACTGGCAGAAATTCAGCGCGTATTACAACTGGAACCTGTGGCAATGGCTACCGACACCACTCCATCCACGCCTGTAACAGCGCATTTCGACCTGAAAAAAGGCATCCAGTTGTGGGGTGACCAGCAAATTTACCTGCATGAGGTAAATGTTTACGTACAAGAATCACGCAAGCACATCACTACCCTTAAGCAAGCAATCGCAACGCAGGATTACGCCACGGTGAAGCAACTCGCGCATGCCAATAAAGGTGTCAGCGCCAATCTCGCCCTAAGCAACATTCAGGACAGCTATCACGCACTGGAACAAGTGAGCGAAGATCAGTGGCACACCTGCACTGCACTGGTGACTCAGTTGCAAACACATGTACAGTCACTGCATGCGTCCATCACGCCCTTGCTATTGCAGCAGGCAGTGACCGCCTCTACGCATGAAGCTCAACTGCCAGCCGCGCAACTATTAGGCTGGCTGCAAGAACTACGTACACTGATCGTCATGAATGAGCTGGATGATGCGCTCATCAGCAAACTCGTTCAGCATGCCCCTGCAGCGTGGCGCCAGGCCTTGAATACCATTGCGCAGTTATTGAATGACTTTGACTTTGAGCAAGCGACCGTGCATATTGACCAGCTACTGGCAATCCAGACCCAGGAGACTTCCTAATGATGGACAACACCGCGCAACAAGCAAAAATTCTGATTGTTGACGATGAACCACTTAACCTTAAAGTGTTGAAGCAGGTGCTACAGGACAATTACCGTTTGAGTTTTGCCAAAAACGGTATGGACGCATTGGAGTTGGTCAAAAAAGAAAGACCCGGCCTGATTTTGCTGGATGTGATGATGCCAGGCATGACTGGCTTCGAAGTCTGTAGACAGCTCAAAAGCGACCCGGAAACCAACACCATCCCGGTCATTTTTGTCACCGCATTGGCGGAAGAGGCGGACGAATCTGAAGGCTTTGCTGCTGGCGGTGTGGATTACATCAATAAACCGATTTCACCTGCCCTGGTGCGAGCGCGCGTCAAAACGCACTTATCACTAGTGCATATCGATGAACTGAAACGCACCCACCTGGAACTGATCCAGCGTTTAGGCCGCGCTGCCGAGTTCAAGGATAATGAAACCGGCATGCATGTCATGCGTATGAGTCATGTGTCTGGCAGGCTGGCCTTGCAAATGGGTATGGATCCGCATTTCTCCGAACAATTGATCCATGCCGCGCCCATGCATGACATCGGCAAAATTGGCATTCCTGACCATGTATTGCTCAAACCAGGAAAATTGAACGATGAAGAACTGGAGTTAATGCGGAAGCACCCGGAAATGGGTGCAAAAATCCTCGATAACTCCACATCCCCCCTGATCAAGCTGGCACACTCCGTCGCCCTTTACCACCATGAAAAATGGGATGGCAGCGGTTATCCGTTCGGCTTAAAAGGCGAGGCTATTCCGGTGGAGGCTCGCATTGTGGCGGTGGCTGACGTATTTGATGCCTTACTCAACAAGCGCCCCTACAAAGAGGCCTGGCCTGTGGAAGATGCCATTGCAGAAATTGAAGCCAATCGTGGCAAGCACTTTGACCCGGCTGTCGTCGACGCCATGTTGCAGTGCCTGCCAGATTTGATTGCCATTAATAACAACTGGCTTGAAGAAGAATAAGGTCCGTCAATATTATCCTGCCATACCACAGCAGGATAATCCGCTTTAGCCCAGTTTAGCCTTAAGCAGTTCGTTGACTTGGGCCGGGTTGGCCTTGCCTTTGGAGGCTTTCATACATTGGCCGACCAGCGCATTAAAAGCTTTTTCTTTACCGGCTTTGTATTCATCCACCATCGCCTGGTTAGTGGCCAGTACTTCATTGATAATCGCTTCAATGGCGCCAGTATCAGAGACCTGTTTGAGACCTTTGGCTTCAATAATAGTATCCACTTCGCCCTCACCAGCCCACAAACCTTCAAACACCTGTTTGGCGGCATTGTTAGAGATAGTGTTATCAGCAATACGCTTAAGTAAAGCAGCCAGCTGCACAGCAGACAGCGGGCTATCAGCAATGGCTTTTTCTTCGGCATTCAGCTTGGCTGACAATGCGCCCATGACCCAGTTAGCGGCCTGTTTAGGCTCAGCACCAGCATTGACCACAGCAACGAAATAATCGGCCAGACTGCGTGAGGCCGTGAGCGTGCTGGCATCATAACTGGAGAGTTGGTATTCACTGCTGAAGCGCGCTTGCAAGGCTTGTGGCAGTTCAGGCATCTCGGCCTTCACACGTGCCTTATCTGCTTCGGTGACTTCCAGCGGCAATAAGTCAGGGTCTGGGAAGTAACGGTAATCGTTGGCTTCTTCCTTGCTTCGCATGGCACGCGTTTCACCCGTATCCGGGTTAAACAGCACGGTTGCCTGCTGGATGGTGCCACCATCTTCCAGCGTCTCAATTTGCCATTGTGTCTCGTACTCGATTGCCTGCTGCATAAACTTGAACGAGTTGAGGTTCTTGATTTCGCGACGGGTACCTAATTTCTCAGTGCCTTTTGGACGCACCGACACGTTGACATCACAACGGAAACTACCTTCTTGCATGTTGCCATCACAGATACCTATCCATTGCACCAGTTCATGCAATTTCTTGGCATAAGCCACCGCTTCCGCTGCGCTGCGCATATCTGGCTCAGTCACAATTTCCAGCAACGGCGTCCCTGCACGGTTGAGATCTATGCCGGACATGCCTTCAACCGCATCATGCACCGATTTACCGGCATCTTCTTCCAGATGCGCACGCGTGATGTTAATGACTTTTTCGTAGGCTTCGGTACTTTTAGTCGCAGGCACCTGGATGGTGATTTTGCCTTTACCGACCACCGGCAACTCAAACTGGCTGATCTGGTAGCCTTTAGGTAAATCCGGATAAAAGTAATTCTTGCGGGAAAACACACTGCGGGGGGCCATCTCGGCATCAATCGCCAGACCAAACTTAATGGCACATTCGACGGCTTCTTTGTTCAGTACCGGCAATACACCGGGTAAAGCGATGCTCACTTCGCAAGCCTGTGTATTTGGCGCAGCACCATAGGTGGTCGAAGCGCCGCTAAACTGTTTAGATTTAGTTTGTAACTGGGTATGGGTTTCCAACCCGATGACGACTTCCCACTGCATTTAAATTCCCTCCGGCATACGTGTGTGCCAGTCTGTCACTTGTTGATAAGCGTGGCCGATCTCCAGCATGCGCGCCTCATCAAAATAATTACCGACAATCTGCAAGCCTACCGGCAAGGACTTACCTTCTGAGTTAGCCGCAAAACCGGCTGGAATACTCATGCCTGGCAAACCGGCCAGGTTAACAGCGATGGTATACAGATCTTCGAGGTACATGGCGACCGGGTCACTGGTCTTCTCTCCGGCCTTAAAGGCTGTCGAAGGTGCAGCTGGCCCCATGATCACATCACAGTGCTTAAATGCTTCGACAAAATCTTGCGCAATCAGGCGGCGAATTTGCTGTGCTTTGAGATAGTAAGCATCGTAATAACCGGCACTTAATACATACGTACCAATCAGGATACGGCGTTTGACCTCGGCACCAAAGCCTTCGGCGCGCGACTTCATATACATGTCCATCAGGTCGTTGTATTCGGCAGCACGGTGGCCATAACGTACACCGTCAAAGCGTGACAGGTTGCTGGAGGCTTCTGCCGGAGCCAGCACGTAATAGACCGGAATCGACAGATTGTTATTAGGCAAACTGATTTCTACGATTTCGGCGCCCAGCTTTTTGTATTCGGCAATAGCGGTTTCGATGACCTTGGCCACATCGGCACTCAGGCCTTCGGCAAAGTATTCTTTAGGCAGACCTATGCGCAAGCCTTTGAGTGGCTGCTCGCCGGTCAGGGCAGCCAGGCCGCGGGTGTAGTCTTCTTTTTCACGGTTGACGCTGGTGGAGTCACGCTCATCAAACCCCGCCATGACATTCAGCATGAGTGCACAGTCTTCGGCGGATTTGGCCATCGGGCCCGCTTGGTCGAGTGAAGACGCAAACGCGATCATGCCGTAACGCGACACCAGGCCATAGGTGGGCTTGAGGCCGGTAAAACCGCACAAAGAAGCTGGCTGGCGGATGGAGCCGCCGGTATCGGTGCCCGTCGCAGCGGCACACAAACGAGCGGCCACCGCGGCAGCGGAACCGCCCGAGCTACCACCCGGTACACGGTCAAAGTCCCACGGGTTTTTCACGCCACCAAAATAGCTGGTTTCGTTGGAGGAGCCCATGGCGAACTCGTCCATATTGGTTTTACCCAGGTTCACAGCGCCCGCAGCATCAAACTGGCTGATGACATGTGCGTCATACGGAGAGATAAAGGTCTCCAGCATTTTTGAGCTACAGGTGGTGCGCCAGCCTTTGGCACAGAAAATGTCTTTTTGCGCCAGCGGGATTCCGGTCAGCGGGCCGAAATCACCAGTGGCAATGCGTGCATCAGCTGCCTTGGCCTGCGCCAGCGTTTTATCCTCGTCGATGGTGACGTAGGCATTAATGGTCGGATTGAGCTGCGTCATGCGCTGCAAATAGGCTTGCGTCAGCTCGACACTGGATACTTGTTTGCTGGCCAACTGCTGGCCCAGCTGCTTGAGACTGCTGTTAATCATAATAAGAACCGTAAAATCGCGTAGAAAACCGCTGTTATTCGATGACTCTTGGCACCAGGTACAGACCATCCTGTGTTGCCGGGGCAATAGACTGGAACAGCTCGCGCTGGTTCGTTTTGGTGACCACGTCTTCACGCAGGCGCTGCGTCACGTCCTGCGAGTGCGACATAGGGACAATGCCTGTGGTGTCGACCGCCTGCATTTGCTCGATCAAACCGAGGATGCCGGATAGCTTGTTCAGGGTTTCCTGCGCTTCACTCTCGCTGACCTCAATACGGGCCAGATGAGCGATACGCTTGATATCATCTAGATTCAGTGCCATGTTCTGGTTAATTGTCTGTAAGATTTTGAAAGCACATCTTAATTTCATGTGCGTTTTGCGCTATTATACCTTGATTTTATGCCGCACTTAGCGAGCAGTTCTAAAGTCGGAAACTTCACAGGATAAAAC
>Ga0207974_100148_pt1 | contig 30217 bp, 26 predicted proteins | sample LakWasMe87_LOW11_2_FD_183911 | JGI IMG/M metagenome (GOLD analysis project Ga0207974, IMG submission 183911) | Freshwater sediment methanotrophic microbial communities from Lake Washington under simulated oxygen tension - Sediment Metagenome... | ecosystem: Environmental > Aquatic > Freshwater >...
GGCGGCAAACTGGCTGCTTAACACTATGGTGGCGCGTGTCTTGCACGTGCCATCTTTCTTTTTCAGGAGCAAGCATGGCTTTTACAATTGATTCGGTCGCGCAGCAGGTGCGCACCCTTTTGCTGGAGGACAAAGGTCCGGCTGGCCGTGAGCGTGTACGCGTGTATCTGCAAGATGTGGTATCCGATCAGGCATTCGCACAGCAATACCTGGATGACACCCAACCACAACGTCGCGTACTGTACGAAGATAACGATTTAGGCTTTGCCATTCTGGGCCACGTGTTTAAAGAAGCCAGAAAAACACAACCGCATGACCACGGTGTTTCCTGGGCCATTTATGGCCAGGTCGCCGGCGTGACGACCATGGATGGCTGGGATGTGATTGACCCGGCCGAACCAGGCGGCAAGCCAGGTACGGTGAAATTACGTGATTCGATTGAATTGAGGCCAGGCAATGTCCGCGTCTATAACGAAAACGAGATTCACTCGCCACGCCGCGATGGCCCGGCCAAGCTGATCCGCATTGAGGGAAATCCTAACCAGAATGCGCCCGGACGTGTCTGGCAGCCAGTATAATCAACTGGCAGTCAAACACATCCTTCAACCATATCAAGGATATAACCATGTCAGAGCATATTTATAAAGTTGTTGAGCTGGTCGGGTCTTCCCCCATTAGCAGTGATGATGCGATTAAGAATGCCATTGAACGCGCGGCAAAAACCTTACATCACCTTAACTGGTTTGAGGTTATCGAAACGCGTGGACACATTGCGGATGGCAAAGTCGCACATTTTCAGGTCACGATTAAAGTCGGCTTCAGAATCGAAGAATAATAATACCCAGTGTAGTGTCTTGATCACGGCCCGGGTTTGATCCTCGGGCCGTTTTTTGTGGGGTATTTGAAAGTGTATGGCCTTGTTTAAGACGTTGGGTCTGATAAGTTGTTTTTAATATCGCCTAAAAGCTTGAGCAGTACTTTGCGTTCTTCCTGCGTGAGACCTTGCACTGCCAGATCGGATAGTTCTCTTTCGGCTTTTTTCAGGCTTTCAAATATATCCTTGCCTGCTTGAGTCAGGTTCAGCCTCGTCACCCTTTTGTCTGTGCTGTCGGGTTTTGCATCCAATAACCCCTTCGCGCGCACCTCAGTAATCAGCCGTGCAAGCTGCGCTTTATCTTTACCAGAATCCGCTACCAAATCACTCAGCGTCGCATCTGGATGCCGTGCAAAGTAACCTAATACTTTATGCTGCATATGGGTCAGGTCGACACCACTGTCTTGTATCAGGCGGTACTGGCGCGTGCGGAATATGTGCATCAGCCGGTGGATGGTTTCAAAAACCTGATGCGTATCATCCGGATTATAGTTGACAATGTCTACTTTATTGATCATCATGGTTGATATTATCAACTAAATAAGGTGTGGTGGAAATGTTTATCAAAGAGCATCAGTTTGAGAGAGTCCGCTTTGAATTGCAACAAAGACCTGTTGAAGTGTTGAAAGTAGATCATACAAGCGAAGGGTTTATCACGGTGACTTTTACCGGGCCATTGCTGGCACAATTCAACAGCCTGTCGTTTGATGACCATATCAAGTTCATTTTTACCAATAGCCAAGGCGAAACGGTCAGGCGCGATTACACGCCACGCAGCTTTGATACCGCCTCGTGCGAGTTGGCCATTGAGTTTGCGCTGCATGCGCATGGTGATGCTTCGGACTGGGCCAGGAATGCTAAGCCGGGAGACCAGGCCATCATTGCCGGGCCTAAAGGCTCCAGAATTATTCCCAAGGACTTTGATTGGCATTTATTGATTGCAGATTCTTCAAGTTTGCCTGCAGTGGCTCGCCGCTTGGAAGAGTTGCCCGCAGATACCCGGGTGATTGCGTTGATTCAGGTGGAACACGACAGTGACCGCCGTGACTTCGGCCATGTGTCCACAAGAGACATACGCTGGGCTAATTCTCACCAGGCGTTGATCGATATGGTCAGTGCCATACCATTACCCGATGGCGATGGCTTCAGTTGGGTCGCAGGAGAGCATGGTTTTGCTTTGCAGGTGAGGGAGTTGCTGATTGAACGCGGCCAACCAACAGAACTGATGAAAGCGGCTGCTTATTGGAAAAAAGGAACGACTAATTTCCACGAGAAAATCTAGTTAATTTGCAATTAGACAGTTTCATTATTTGGCGATGGCCGCTACAAAATCCGCCGACAGTTGTGCTGTCAGTTGGCTGGTCGGCTCTGTTGCCAGACCATGATCGCCAATCACAATCGCTGCCCTGGCAGGGCCTCCGGCGCGCGCGAGAAAGCTGTAAAGTGTTTTCGGGTTGCATGCGGAATCTGCATCGCCAGCGATCCAAAGCGAGGGTCTGCGCTCGTTGGCAATGTCTGGGTATAGTTGGTCGGCGGTAAAGCCTTCTTTGCTGCAAACTGGTGTCAGTTGCAAGATGCCTTTAAGCGTTGAGTCGTTGCGCAGAATCTGCCAGGCGATGACCGTTCCACGGGATTTTCCGCCGACAATGATGGTGTTGGGATCCACGCGTTTGTCGGCTTTGGCGAGCGCGACGACGGTCGTAAAGTCTTCAATCTCTGGTGAGCGGTCGGTATCTGACGGTTTGCCGTTTTTGTCTTTCACATAGAATGCCCACTCGAAACGGAACACGGCAATGTTGTGCTTTAACAGTTCGCGTTCCACCACTTCATTGATTTTTTGCTTCATGGTGCCGGTGCCTGGCCCCAGAATCACTGTGTGAAAAGGGCCTTTCCCTTCAGGGAAATTCGCAACCACACTGATTGGTGCGCCACGCGGGGTATCGATGTTCACTGCATCGGCTGCTTGCACTGGTAGGCTGAGTAAGCATAAAACGGCCATCAATAATTGTGTTAATCGTGTCATGAATAGGTTCTCGGCAATACGTGCGGGTGGGGCGGCCCGGAGGTAACACCGGCCCGTTGTATCCACCGCTTATTTATTCGGTTGTGGTGTCAGGCGCAGGTAGGGCTTGACGGTTTTGTAGCCTTTGGGGAATTTGGTTTCAAGCACCACCGGGTCGGTGATTGACGGCAAAATCACGACATCCTGGCCGTCTTCCCAGTTGGCCGGGGTGGCGACGCTGTGGTATTCAGTCAGTTGCAATGAGTCGATGACGCGTAATAGCTCATTAAAATTACGCCCGGTGCTGGCCGGGTAAGTCAGCGTCAGGCGGATTTTTTTGTGCGGGTCGATGATAAATACTGAACGCACGGTGGCCGTGGTGCTGGCATTGGGGTGGATCAGGTCATACAAGGTCGACACCTTGCGGTCGGCGTCGGCAATGATGGGGAACTGCACATCCGTGGATTGTGTTTCATTGATGTCCTTGATCCAGCCATGATGTGACTCTACTGGGTCTACCGACAGTGCAATGGCTTTGACATTGCGCTGTTTGAATGCCTGCGCCAGTTTAGCGGTGGCACCGAGCTCGGTGGTGCACACTGGCGTGTAGTCAGCCGGATGTGAAAACAGGATGGCCCAGCTGTCGCCCAGCCATTCGTGGAAAGAAATCGGGCCTTGGCTGGATTGCTGTGTAAAGTCCGGGGCGATGTCACCTAGTCTGAGGGTCATGATAAAACTCCTTTTGCTTGATATGGTTGTTCGGTTGTGAGGGCTGGTGTTGGCATCAACGCACAGCCCTAATGACAGTGCGCACGGTGCAGTGCCATGCCTGCTTTCTCCAGAATCAGTTCTATATGGTTAAAGCCAGCTTCTGCCAAAGATGATTGTTGCTCCAAGATGGACATGTATAGCTCGGTGTTGTGCATGCCGCCTGTATCCGTGTGATGGTCACAAACCAGGTAGTGGCCGTGACTATTGAGCAGGCCTCTCACTTGGGTGTGCAGGGTACTGGTGCGTGATTTGTGGCGTAGTTCATGCACAGCTTGCATGGTGACTACCAAGTCAAACTGGCCTAGGCCTTGCACCCAGTTCGGGTCAACAAAGTCTCGCTCTAGAAACTGAATCGGTTTCTTTGTTGGATCCAGCGTCACACCCAGCCGTTGCCTGGCTAATGTGTGCATGGCTGGTGAAAAGTCCAGTGCAATATATTGGCACTGGGGAAATGTACGCAGCAGGTGTTCGGCCAGGAAACCAGGGCCGGAGCCTAGCTCCAGGATACGTATGCTTTTCTGTGATGCATGTTGTCGTGCGATGTCGGCAAACGCTGCAATAAATTCAGTTCGCGCCGGGCGCTTGATCAATGCCGTGCGTGCCCACTCCTCGGCATCTGCCGTTTGCTTTAAGTCGATCGGGCTGGGAATCTCGGCAACCATGTGTCATGTCAATTATTGGTGTGGGTGAAACAACAGGTATTCCCGGTCGGCAATACCTGTCGATATGCGCTGGTGGATTAAGCGGCTTTTTTCTTCAGGCGGAACACTTCTGCCAGTGGTGCCGGGTCGATCCAGGCATTGACGTCAAAGTCGCCCTTGAGGAAGCCCCACTCCAGCAGGAAGTTTTTGTAGGCCTCCAGCCCGGCGATCGCTTGTGCATCCAGGTTGGTGCCTTGATGCAGATGCACGTCGTCACCGTAGGCTTTGCGTACCCACTCGTCAGTTGAACCAGATTCTTTGGCGATATAGGCCACAGTTTCAGCTTCGTGTTTGGCTGCCCATTCAGCCACATCTACAATGCGGCTCAAAAAACGGACTACCAGGTCTGGACGGTCGCGCAGCAACGCTGCGTCGACAGTAATTGGACGCGGTGCGCTGTTGTTTGATCGTACGATAGGATCGGGGTGCTGACGAACATCATAGATAATGGTGACGCCATGGGCATTGGCGCTTTCATAACCGCGGGCACCTTTCACATAAATGGCATCAACGAGGCCACTCTCTAATGCCTTGTACTCCGCGGCATAGGCAGCACGCGTGCCTGCTGCCCAGCTGATGCTTGGCGGTTGTTTCTCAACTGGAATATCGACCAGCTCTACGTCTTTCGGTGTCAATCCAGCGGCTTCCAGGCTCACCACAATGCCGCGTAAAGCGCTGGCACGCTGGTGATCAATGCTGATGTCATGTACAGGCAGCGCAATACGTTTGCCCTTGAGTTGTTCAACTTTTGTAATACCTGAATTTGGCAGCGTCACGATCAATTGTGCTTCGTCTACCCAGTTGAGGCCGATGACTTTGGTGTCTGTGCCTCTGGCCTTGGCCCAGATCGCTGGCACGTTGCCGCCCTGGCGGAAAGAGTGCGGCAGGCGGTGGTCGTAGTGTGACTCCAGCAGCTCCGGGTCTTGGGTTTCCTGCAGGGTATTGATGGTGATGCCATCTTGCACAAATTCGCTGCTAAACCAGCCTTCACGTGCGGCGAGGCCGAGTGGGGTTGGCACCGGGCAGCGGGTGTACCAAATGCTGTCAATTTTGTTATCTGCGGACATGCTTGTCTCCTGATTGTGAGTGAATACGACTTGGGAACTCAATTAATTGCAGGAAGCGTGCCAGCCAGTAATTCTATTAATAATCAAAAAGATAGCTGTTTTTGTATTGCACGGGAGCGGACACTTTGTTGCCTGTGCAACATCCGTTCCCGGCTAACTGTTGGTTTGACAGCATCAAGCGGCCAGTGATGCCTCAGAGGCTTCCTGGTAGGCTTTGTATAAGCCCGAATAATGGCCATCTAGTGCAATCAGCTGGCTATGCGAGCCTTTCTCTACCACTTGGCCATCACGAATCACGGCAATGGCATCCGCATCGCGGATGGTCGATAAACGATGCGCGATGATGATGGCGGTACGACCTTCGCATAAATGCCTGAAGGCAGTCTGGATTTTGCGCTCCGTTTGCAGGTCGACGGCGGAGGTCGCTTCGTCCAGCACCAGGATGGCCGGGTTCGCCAGATAGGCCCTGACAATACACACCAGTTGCCGCTGACCGTGGCTCAGAAACGCGCCCAACGGCCCGACTTGCGTCGCATAGCCTTGTGGCAATCGCTCCAGAATTTCATCGGCGCCCAGTTCTTTGACCGCATGTATCAGTTCAGCGTCACTGGCTTCGGGCGCGGCCAGGCGCAAATTCTCCAGTACGGTGCCACTGAACAACACATTATCCTGTAAAACCAGGCCCACTTTACGTCGCAAGCTGGTTTGTGCGTAGTCTTTGACATTGATGCCATCAACCAGCACTTCGCCTGCATTCACTTCATAAAAACGGGTCAGCAGCTGCACAATCGTGCTTTTGCCGTGGCCGGTTGGCCCGACAATCGCCAGCACTTGCCCGGCCGGGATGTCCAGGCTCAGGTCCTGAATCACGTAGTGAGAGGCCTGCGGGTTATATTTGAAATGTACATTATTAAAAGCAACATGGCCACGCACCGTCGGCAGTTGTGGCGTTGCCGGGTCCACAATTTCCGGCTCGGTATCCAGCAACAGGAAGATGCGTTGTGCTGAAGAGGCACCCGTAGAATAACGTTCAAACAGGTCATTCAACTCTTGTAGCGGGCCTAGAAACAGCTGCACGTAAAACAAGCTCTGGGCGATCTGGCCGACGGTCATTTCATGCTCGACAACGCCCAAACTGCCGGTAGCGAGTAAAAAGGCCATGCCTACGGTGCTCAGTACTTGTGTCAGCGGTAAAAACCAGCTCGATCTGAGATTGCCTTTGATCAGGATGGTATTAAAGTCGTGCAATAATGCGCGGTAACGGGTCGCGTTCTCTTCCTCAACCACTGTTTGTTTGATAATGCGTACGCCAGACACGGTTTCTACCAGGTGGGCGGTAAAGCGCGCCCTGGCCTCGGCCACTTTGGCCCAGTTTTTTTCCGAGATACGTTTAAATAACCAGGTCGCGGCAAACAGCACCGGCACGATGCTGGCCAAGGCGAGTAACAGCTTGGGTGAAATCACCCACAAGGCAACGCTGGCAACCACAAAGCGTAACAACGCTGACAGAAGCTCTGGCGGGCCTTGAATCAGTAGCGGCTCCAGTGCATCAATATCACGGTCAGCACGCGAGATAATGCGTCCGGCCTTGGTCTGGTCAAAGTAGCGCATGCTCAACTGTTGCAGGTGTGCGAACACCTGCACGCGCAAACTGTTGAGAATATGCACGGCCGCGCTGCCGGACAGATATTGCGATAAGCCGGACACGCCAAAACGTACGATCCAGCTGAGGCCCATGCCGATGCTCATCCACACTAGCAATGGTGTATTGAGGACGATGCCTTGCGCCGACTGCAGAAAGCCGTGATCAATCACCTCGCGTAAAAACCAGGGGCGGATAAAAATCACGCCGACTAGTAAGGCTTCAAGCAGAATAACCGCCGTCACTTTACCTGAGACCTGTTTCAATAATGGCAGCAAGCGCCAGAACATATTACGGTCCAGGCTTTTTTTCGCTAGCGCCTGCTCAAGCTCGATGTCATTGAGCGCGCGTTCTTGTCTTAATTTTTCAGCCATGTTGCACTCCAACTAAATCGCGGTAAGCGAAATGGGTTTGTATCAGGTCCTCATGCGTGCCTTCGGCGATGATGCGTCCTTCAGCCAGCATTGCGACGCGATCTGCCAGTAAAATGGTTGAAAGCTTGCTGGCGATAATCAGCACCGTGGTATTTTTGCCGCTGCTGTGGCGCAAGTTGCGGATGTTATCCAGCACCTTGCGTTCGGTAATGGCATCCAGTGCGCTGGTGGAATCATCCAGCACCAGTATCGATGGCGCCGATAAAAAAGCGCGTGCCAGGCTGATGCGCTGGCGTTGACCACCCGATAGCGTGATGCCTCTGTCGCCGACTTTTGTCTGCAGGCCATCGCTGAGCTTTTCCAGTACTTCATCGGCGGCGGCGAGATGCAGCGCCTGTAACAGTTCTTCGTCGGTGGCATTCGGTTTAGCCAGGCGTAAGTTGGCCGCCAGCGTGTCAGAAAACAGGAAGCTTTCCTGTGGTACGACGTGTACAGATTTACGTAGCTGTTGCAGATTTAAGGTTTTGACATCGTGCCAGCCTGCCCAGGCTGAACCGACTTCTACACTGCCGTGTTTGGCATCCAGCAACCGTGGCAGTAGTCCGGCCAGTGAGCTCTTGCCTGCGCCGGTTGCACCGACGATGGCCACGGTTTCACCCGGGCTGACTTCCAGGCTGCAATGATGCAAAATGGCCTGGTCACTATTCGGTGCCTGGGTCGTCACGTTAGTTAAACGGAAACCCAGTGCCTGCGTCGCCAGCGTGTGCGGGCCAGGCAGAATATGTGGTTCTTCATCCAGCAGCTCCCAGATGCGGGTGGCTGATGAGCGGGCATCAGCAAACACCTGCATCACGCGGCCGATACCTTCGACGCGGAACACCAGGGCATTGGCGATGAGCAAGGCAGCCACCAGTTGGCCAATATTCAAGCTACCTTTACTGACCAGATAGGCGCCAAACGCCAGAATCCAAACCTGGCTAAAGCCAATCACAATCTGTGGTAAAGGAATTCTTTTGGCGGCAAACGCCAGTGCGGTATGCGCATGGGTGACAAAAGTATCGACCAGGCTGGCAAAGTGTTTGGTACGGGCGGACTCCAACCCGAACGCTTTAATCACACGAATGCCATTGACGCCTTCACTCAGCTCCTGGTTTACCTGGTCATAAGCATTGCCGACTTCGCGGTCGAGAATCACCAGCGTGTTGGTGTGTTTGACGAACAGCCACATGCCGGCAACGACCAGCAGCAGTGTGCCTAAACCAATCAGCGGGTGATACGCACTGAGGACAGCCACAGAGATCAGCACCCAAATGGTGGCCTCAAATACCTGGCGCCAGAAGTTAATCAGGGCGTCACGCACCTTGTCGGCATCGCGCGTGGTGCGCGTCACAATTTCGCCAATGCCATGTTGCCAGTGATAGGCCAGGTCCAAACGTTGTACCTGGTGCAAAATGCGTTCGCGCAGAATATATAACAATTCCTGGCCAATAATGAGCGACATCACGCCACCGATATATTGCAAGACAGCGCGGCCAACAGCCACACCAATGAGCAGTGTCAGCCAGTGACGGGCATTGCTCACATCCAGCAGACCCTGCGCATTGCGCGTAATGAATTCGCCAATATGGATGGATTGCACAATCTGGCCCACCAGCCACAATTGCCATGCCATCCCCGCATTGACCAGGATAAACAGCAGGGCAGTGAAACTGAATTGCCACGGCATGTACGCATAGAGTGCGAGGCAGCGTAGCAAGGGTTGTTTTAATTGAAAAAAAGGTGCGCGCGGCGATGGCGCATGCAGCCCATTTTCTTGTGTATTGATATAGGACTTCAAGCAGTCCTCCTTTGTTTAAGGCTCAATCAAAAAACGCCAGAACACACGAGGTGCCCTGGCGCTGACAAAGGTGTTTTTACAGGCGTTAGAATGCTGCTGCGAAAGACACACCTACAGTTCTGACCGCACCTTGAATGACATTGTCACCAAAGATACTTTGGCCGGCACTGTAAGCTGGTGTTGAATGTTGCAGGTAGTGCTTATCAAACAGGTTATTGGCATAGGCAGTCACTGTGTATTTATTACCTGGTGTGACATACGAAATACGCGCATTCACAATTGTGAAGGCCCCTTGCTCCAATCCTGAGCGATATACGCCGGTGCTATCTACACCTTGTGGAGTCACATAGTAGTATTGTTTGGACAGGAAGCGTGCATCACCGCCCAATACGACTTTGGCACCGTTATCGACATGAAATGTGTAGTTTGTTAGCAAGTTAGCTGTCACATTAGGTGAACGTACCAGGCGGTTGCCATCGAAGTTGCCGCCATTGTTCAGAATCTGGGCATCTTCAAATTTAGTGCTGAGTAAGCCTAGACTACCACTGACAAACCAGTCATTGGTTGGCAAAGCTTGCACTTCCAGTTCCAGACCGTAGGTTTTTGCACTGTCTACGTTTTGCAGGTAAGAGACGGTACCGCCTGCTTGTGCATTCTGGCCAACTACGTTTACCTGGATATCCTGATAATCATAATAGAACGCAGTTGCATTGAAGTTCAGGCGACCCGCTAACCATTCTGATTTGTAACCGATTTCGTAAGAGTCTAATTGCTCAGGTTTAACCTGATTCAATGCTAATTGGTTAGTCGCAGCCGTGTTAAAGCCGCCAGACTTAATACCATGCGCATATTTGAAGAAGACACGGTCAGTTGGTGACAGCTTGTATTCAGGCGTGAAGTCATAACTCCAGCGATCCCAGGTGGCTGAGTCACTGACATTATAGGAACCGGAGGTCAATGATGCGGCTGCAAAATTACCGGTATAAGAGTCCCACCAATGTCCCAAATTACTAAATGAACCAGTTCCGCTTGAGGCTCTGCGAACCAAGTCATATTCTTTTCTCTCGCGGCTCCAGCTCAAACCGGCAGAAGTCGCGAAATCATCCGTCCAGTTATAGGTTGTGTTGCCGAAGATGGAGAAGCTTGTGGTTTCATGTTTAAGCTTTGCATCATTGTAGGTGACCGAAGGGCCAGACGAGGCGACGCTGGAGTTTGCGACCTGGCTTGCAGGCAGTTTCCCTGTCTGGGTGAGGGAGTCTATCGTTTCTTTAAACAAGTGCACGCCACCCAGCCAGTTCCACTGGTCTTCACGCGGCGAAGTAATGCGAAACTCTTGTGATATCTGACGCGACTCGCTGTCCGTATGCTGGCGTGAAATTTCCAGAGGCGTATTGTCGTTATCAGTCAGACCTTCGTTCTTGAAACCCTCAAACCCGGTAATTGATGTCAAAGCGAGCTTGCCGACATTCCATTTCAGGTTTAAGTTACCGCCTGTTTGGGAGCTTTCCGTCCAGTTATCTGCATTGGTGCTGACATCATTATAACCTGTGCTCGGCACATAGTTCCCACGTAACAAACCATCTGCTCTGTAGCTATTGGTGTTGGTGATTGTGCCTTGCGTTTTGTATTTTCGGTAGTGCACATTCAATAATGCTTCTGCATCATCGGAGATTTTGCCCAATAACTGACCACGAATGGCACCGTCTTGCAGGCCGCCATCCTTAGTGCCTCGGAACTGGTTATTAAAGCGGCCATCAATGTCTTCCTGGTAAACAGAAATACGTGCACCCAGGCGGTCATCAATCAGTGGTACGTTGAAAGCACCTTGTAATACCTTGTACCGTAATCGGCCTTAATGTAATCGTCAGCTTTACCTTCTTTTAGGGAAGGCTTTTGCGAGATGATGTTAACCGCACCACCTGTGGTATTTTTACCGTATTTAGTACCTTGTGGACCACGCAGAACTTCTACGCGCTCCAAGTCAAAAATCGGGAAGCCAGTTGCTGATGCGTTACTGATATAAACTTCATCCAGGTAGAAACCAATTGGGCTGGTCATGTCTTGCTGTTGCTGGCCTGCACCGACACCGCGAATCCACCAGCGTGGACGACCATGTTGTTGGCCGACAGCGGTGGCGTTAGGCACGTAGTTGAATACTTCCTGTGCAGAACGGCCCACGCCTTGGTTCAGCAGGTCTTTGCCTTTAAGCACAGTAATCGGAGTGGCGATCTTTTGTGCGTTTTCCTTACGTCTGTTGGCGGTGACGGTCACGCTACCCAGTGCAGACTCTTGTGCCTGGCCTTCTTCAGACTTTTTGTTACCGTCATTGTTTTCGGCAGTTTCTGCAGCTTGTGCTTCCTGGCTTTCAACGACTTTTTCTTCTTCGGCGGCCCAGGCTGGATTGAGTGCCAATGAACCGGCAAATGCGCTTAACACAGCGGCTTTCACGGTTCTTCGTTTCCATAAATTGCTCGGCTGTTGCGCGCCGATGCTCTCATTAGTTATTTTCATAATGTTCCCTTGAGTTGAGATGAAGCACTTAAGAAAGTGTTGAAAGCTCAAGGGCATGAATCATGCCAATCACTTATTTTGTTTTTAACTGTATGATTTTTAATGAAAAATTATTTTTATATGATGTGGCTTGAATAGTGCAAATTGTTTTGTCAGCAACATTCCAAGCAAACAGTTGCGGGAAAGAATGTTGCTGAACAAACACTTTTAAATAATGTGAACGGCTTTTTTGAAGGGGAGTCTTGGGCCACGTTTTTGACTGGTCGGCACGTCAATAAAACCAATATTGAGCAGTAAGAAAGATTTGTATTTACCGTCCGCAAAGAAGCTGCTGTCGACATCGGCTGCGTTAAATCCTGACATCGGGCCGACGGAGAGTCCCAGTGCCCTGGCGGCGATAATTAGATAGCCCGCTTGTAGCGCCGCATTGAGCGTGGCTGTGGGTGTGATCCAGTCTGGTGATTTTTCAAAAAAACTGCGTGCGTCATAGGCGGGAAACTGCTCGGTCAGTTCATGATGGAATTGGGTGTCGTAAGCCACAATCAGATTCAATGGCGCTGCTAAGGTTTTTTCACGATTGGAAGAGGCGAGGTGTGGTGCCAGTTTTGCTTTTTGTTCGCGGCTGCGGATAAACAGGTATCGGGCAGGTTGTGCATTGAAGCCGGTCGGGCCCAGTTTCACTAGGTCGTATAGCTGTTGAATTAAGTCGTCGGTGACTGGAGTCTGGTTGAATTGGTGTTCACTATGAGCGGCAGTGAATAGTTGCTTGAGTGAGGTTTCTGGTAAAGCAGACATAAATAAGGGCTCCTGTATGAAGTAGATAGATGGTGTGCTTTCGCCAGCAAATGGCATACCAGCCATTTGCGTGGATATTTGTTGCAGCAGCAACAAAACAGGTGTGCTCATGTTGCCATGACAGCAGTTGGATGTTGGTAGTGATGCTGTTGTCTCGTTTGAGGCGGGCGATCTGCTTGTTTGCAATAGTGATGAGAAATCAGGCAGATACTGGGTTGCGGTGATGGCGCCAGGCCGTATGGAGGAAGTTGGCATGTTGTTTGCCATTAAGCCTGTTATTTACATCACGACAGAGGCTGCCATGAGTCAACCCTTATCCGACCAAAGTAAGCGCATCAATTTGTGGTACACACGCTGCGGCGCAGCAACGGCTTCCGCGCTGGCGATTCGCCAGCAGTGGTTGCAACAAGAGTTCGCCGGGCCAGGCACACAGCTACATTCGCTGCGCGATTCCGAAAGCCTGGAGGTCAGGAATTCCCATTATCATCACAAGCAGTCCGGCATGTTCCGCGAAGGTGGCAATATTCCGCCGATCTGGGCCAAAGGCCAGGGTCACGATACGGTGGTGGTTGGCATCACCTGGCTGGATGAGTATCAAGGCATTATTGTGCGTGAGGATAGCGATATCCATACCATCAACGACCTCAAAGGTAAGCGGCTGGCGATTCCAGACCATGCGCAAGCCGTGATTGATTTCCAGCGTGGCGCGGCACAACATGGCTTTGCCACGGCATTCGCCTTGCACGGCCTCACCCCTAAGGATGCCAAATGGGTAGATATTCCTGCGCCCAGTTATGATTTGAGCGACGGCCCCAGAGCCGAGCGCAACAGCTTCCGCCATGTTGAGCTGGAAGCATTGAACGCGGGCGAGGTCGATGCCATTTTTGTGCGCTTTGCACGTGGTGTGCGTTTGGCCAACACGCTTGGCTATCGCCAATTGATCAATATTAATGAGCATCCTGATCCACTGGTGCGTGTCAATAATGGTACGCCACGACCTGTGACGGTCGATCGTGCTTTTCTGCAATCACACCCGGATATTGTAGACCGCTACCTGGCGGTGCTGTTGCGTACTGCCATCTGGGCCAAGGCGCATCCGCAAGAGGTGCTGCAACTACTGACCCCCGAGGCGCAGAGCGCCAGCGTGTCTGAAGTGATTGCCTCGCATGGGGCCAATGTACATCTTTCATTTACACCGTCGCTGAGTGAGCAATATGTCAAAGGCCTGGAAGTGCAGAAGAATTTCCTGCGTGACTGGGGCTACATTAAACACGACTTTGATATCCAGGACTGGATAGATCCGGCGCCGCTGCAACGGGCTGTGCAATTGGTCAAGCAGCAACCGGAATTTACAACCTTTGAAGCCGCGCAAGCCGCGTAAGTTATTTAAACAGGAGACTTAAACCATGAGCGAAATCGTGACAGATTCAGATTTAATCAAATATGTAGAGCAGGCCAAGGCCGATGCTTTGCATTCTTTCAATTTTTTGAAAGAAACCGGCACCTTGTCCGCGACCTGGACCTACCACATCACGCATAAAATCCCAGGCCAGGATAAATTGCTCAATATCCGCTTCCCATGGCCATGGGAGCGTTCACGTGACCCGGTGGTGAGCATTGATACTTTCTCTGAAAAGAAAGATCACATCCTGCACGAATCCCGTATCGATGCCGACACCGTGATTCATGCACATACGCCTTACCTGGCGGCGTGGTCACTGGCACAAATCAACTTCCCGATTTTATATGTGGCGGCGCAGCGTTATTTGCTGGCGCGCGAGATTCCTAACCATCTTGACCGCACCCGCAGCATCTTGTCGATTATTTCCGAGCGCCTGGATAACCATCCTGAGCTGGCACCACCGCCAGCCTTACTGGAGTCCAACGGCGGCGCCAATATCTGGGGCAAGGGCATTATCGGTACCTCACAGCTGGTACTGCTGGTTGAAGAGGCTGCACGCTTCCAGTCACTGGCTGAACAAGTCGGTGGCGCTAAAGAATACACGCCGGGTGCACTCGAAGTGCAATGGAAACGCACTGGCCTGGTAGAAAAAGCCAAGCAATATTCCGGACGTTTTATTGCCGATCTGCTCAAGCAAAAAGCAGCTTAATTTTATTTTTCTGTCAGTCGGGGCAAGGTCAGCTTGTCCCGACTTTTTATTGAAAGTGTTGATCATGAGTCAGAGCAAAAAAAGGCAATTGGCCCTGAATGTATTTTTGTTACGTTACGGACACCATCCGGCAGGCTGGCTGCACCCGACATGGACGGAGAACGGGCGCCCGGATTTGCAGTGGTGGATACGTGCTGCCCAGATTGCTGAGGCCGCCAAGTTTGATACTTTTTTTGTGGCTGACTTTATTGGTCGTTCGGGTGTGATAGACAAACAGTCCGTCAAGAACCCAAATAACTTTCACTTCGAGCCATTCACTTTACTGTCGGCAATTGCTTCTCAGACCAAAAATATCGGCCTGGTAGCGACAGTAAATACTAACTTTTCTGACCCATACAATGTGGCGCGCCAGTTCACCTCACTTGATCACCTGAGCGGTGGCCGCGTCGGCTGGAACGTGGTGTCGTCATTGAATCCTGTCACGGCCAAAAACTTTGGCATAGAAGCACCGATTACCCATGAGGAACGCTATGAGCGCGCCAGTGAGTTTATCCAGTTAACCAAGGCGTTGTGGGATAGCTGGGATGACAATGCGTTTGATCACCCTAACCGCCAGAGTGGGCAATTTTATGATCCGGCTTCAGGCCATCCGGTCAATTTTAACGGCCAATATTTCAAGTCAGAAGGTCTGCTGGATTTCCCGCGGCCGATTCAAGGTTACCCGGTATTTGTGCAAGCAGGTAATTCTGAGACCGGTCGCGAATTTGCGGCACGCGAAGCCGAGATGACCTATAGCTCGGCCACGTCTTTAGAGGTGGCCAAGGCTTATTATGCCGATGTGAAATCACGCATGGCCAACTATGGCCGCGCTGAAGACCAGCTCAAAATTACGCCTGGCCTGAATGTCGTTGTCGCTGAAACGGATCAGGAAGCACAGGACAAATATGGTGAGTTACAGGCATTGGTCGATTTTTCGGATTTAGAGTTTGGCGGGCAGGATTTATCCAAGTATCCACTCGATGGCCCATTGCCAGACCTGGCTTATGATCCGGGTGAGAATGGCCGTGGCCGTTTTCAGCAACAACTCGAATTAGCCCGCCGTGAAAACCTGACGATTCGTCAACTGGTGCTGAAATTCCGCGTGGCGCGTGGTCATTTGCAAGCGATCGGTTCGGCGAAAAGCGTGGCTGACACCATAGAGCAATGGTTTGTGGAAAAAGGGGCAGATGGCTTTAATGTGGTCCCGCCATATTCGATCAAAGGCCTGGAAGACTTTACGCGTCTGGTGGTGCCGGAGTTACAACGTCGCGGTATCTTCCGCACAGAGTATGAAGGCAAAACCTACCGTGAGAATCTGGGTTTAAACCGGCCGGAAAATGCCAATACCGCGGCGCCTCAACCACTGAAAGCGGCATCATAAGTCTGCTGGTATCTGGCGTCTACACAACATGAAAATCCACATCATGGGCGCTTCAGGCAGCGGCACTACCACGCTGGGACAGGCGCTTGGCCGCACCTTATCACTCAGGCATCTGGATACCGATCACTACTACTGGCTGCCGACACATCCGCCCTATCAGGAAAAGCGGCCGCCATCGCAACGGCAAGCGTTACTCCTCACGGATCTTAACGCTGAAACAGGCGTGGTGGTGTCGGGGTCGCTGGTGGGGTGGGGACCGGAAATTGAAAATGCATTCGACCTTATCGTATTTTTATACTTGCCCGCCAGTATTCGAGTGGCGCGGTTGCATCAACGCGAAGTCGCTCGCTATGGCAAAGTCGATCCGGCTTTTTTAACGTGGGCATCACAGTATGACGAAAGTCAGGCAGAAGGTCGCAGCCTGGCGAAGCATCAGGCCTGGCTGGCTGAGCGGACAGGCCAGATATTGCTTCTTGAGCAAGACCTGACGGTGGCCGAGCGCATGGCAGCCGTCATTGCTGCCATACACCACCTATTACCTCAACCGGCTGCTTTGGGCAGCCATTTTATTTAAACAAGATCAGGACCATCATGGCAAGCACCGCCCGCCAACTTATTCTCAATGTGTTTTTTCAGCGTTTTGGCCACCACCCTGCCGGGTGGCGTCATCCTAGTTCTAAAGATGATGGCCGCCCTAATCTTGACTGGTGGCTGCGTGCCGCCAAACTGGCAGAAGATGCCAAATTTCATACCTTCTTTCTGGCTGACTTTATTGGCCGGTCGGCTGAAGTGACACCGCAGACAGGTCGTAGTGGCCTGAGCTACCAGTTTGAGCCACTCACCTTGCTATCGGCGATTGCGGCTTCTACGCAACATATCGGCCTGGTGGCGACGGTGAATATCAATTTTTCTGACCCCTATAATATCGCCAGGGAATTTACCTCGCTGGATCACTTGAGTGGCGGTCGTGCGGGTTGGAATATTGTCTCGTCGTTTAGTGGCGCCACCGCCGCCAATTTTGGCCTGGCGCAAGACCGCGCGCATGATGAGCGCTATGCCCGTGCGGCCGAGTTTGTTGGACTGACCAAAGCCTTGTGGGATAGCTGGGATGATGATGCATTTGACCATCCCGACCAGAAAACGGGCGTGTACTTTAATGCCGACAGTGCGCATCCGGTGAATTTTCAAGGTAAATATTACCGGTCTGAAGGCCTGCTGGATTTCCCGCGGCCATTACAAGGCTACCCTGTGTTCGTACAGGCAGGCAATTCAGAGACCGGGCGCGAATTTGCTGCTCAGCATGCAGAAATGACCTATTGCTCAGCGACTTCGCTCAAGGTCGCGCAGGAATACTATGCTGACGTCAAAAGGCGCATGGCCAAATATGGCCGTGACCCGGATCAACTCAAAATCTCTCCTGGCTTGTCTGTCGTTGTGGGCGAGTCTGACCAGGAGGCTCAGGACAAATTTGGCGAGCTGCAAGCGGCAGTCGATTTCAGCCATATCGAATTTGGCGGCTATGACTTAAGCCAATATCCCCTGGATGAGCCTTTGCCAGACCTGCCTTACAAGCCTAGCGAAAATGGTAAAGGCAGATTCTTGCAGCAGTTAGAGCTGGCGCGTCGCGAAAATCTGACCATTCGCCAATTGGTACTCAAATTCCGCGTCGCGCGCGGCCATTTGCAGGCCATCGGCTCAGTGAAAACGGTGGCCGACCTGATTGAGCAATGGTTTGTCGAAAAAGGTGCGGACGGTTTCAACGTGGTACCGCCTTTATTGCCGCAAGGTTTTGAAGACTTCACACGACTTGTGGTCCCCGAGTTACAGCGCCGTGGCATTTTCCGCAAAGACTACAGTGCGGGCACATATCGTGACAACCTCGGCCTCAATCGCCCCTCTAATCCTTATCAGAAATAGCGGCTGTTTGATGCAAGCGGTTGAGCTGATTATTTTTGATTGTGACGGCGTACTAGTCGATAGTGAGTTAATTGTTAATCGGGTTTTTTTAGAAGCGCTCAATCGAGCGGGTGTGCCCATCACGCTCAATCATTTACTTGAACGGTTTGTTGGGCACTCTTTGGAGCAATGCCTAACGATGGTTCATGATCAATACGGTGTGGCATTGGGGAGTAACTTTGTTGCGGAATATAAAGTAAAACGCGATCTGGCACTGGCGCAACAGGTCAGGGCCGTTGATGGAGTTGAGGCACTGATTAATCAATTGACAATACCATTTTGTGTGGCGTCAAACAGTGAAGCGCAAAAAGTACATACCATGCTCACGCTCACCGGCCTGATAGGCTACTTTGCCGGAAAGATATTGAGTGCAACTGACATGTCCAAACCCAAGCCTGCACCTGATGTGTATTTAAAAGCCGCCGCCATGTTTGGAGTGAGCCCGGCACATTGCCTGGTGATTGAGGATACCCCTACTGGAGTGAAAGCCGCGGTGGCAGCGGGCATGCCGGTGTTTGGTTATGCCGCACTTACGCCGAAACAGATTTTGCTACAGGCTGGCGCGGCGCACACTTTTTTCTCAATGACTGAAATACAGCAAACAATCAGTGATTTATTAATAAAGGAAACATCATGACGAGTACGTCACCAAAACGTTATAACAACACCGCGATTGTGCTGCACTGGTTGTTGGCACTGTTAATTATTGGCCTGTTAGTGGTCGGTTTCTTGATGCCTGACCTGCCTAAAACGCCGCTGCGCAAACTCATTTACAACTATCACAAGTCATTCGGTCTCATTGTATTTGCGCTGGTACTGTTCAGAATCTACTGGCGCCTCACGCATGCTGTGCCGGATCATGTGCCGGGCAGCCGCTGGCAAGTGCAGTTGGCACATTATGCGCATATTTTTATTTATGCGCTGATCCTGATTGTGCCAGGCGTAGGCTTGTTAGCGAGCGCATTTAATCATGGCTTTAACCTGTTTGTGTTTCATTGGGAACCGCTGTTTGCTATCGATAAAGATCTGGCACACCAGATCATGGGTTGGCATGGTGTGACCGCCTATGTGTTGGCCGGGTTACTGAGCCTGCATGTCGCCGCATTTGTCTGGCACCAGTTTGTGCAAAAAGATGGTTTGATCAGTCGACTCTGGTTTAGCTCTCCCCGTCACTGATTTAAATGTGTTTCCTGCAACAGCTGCCATCCGCAGCTGTTGGCAGCGCATCACACGCCCTGTTCCCCTCCTCTCGTGCTTTTGTCTTTAAAAATCCATAAGCTTATGATTTTAAATAAATAAGTTTAATTTCATTGTCGCCTGAAAAAGAAATCAACAGTTGGTACGGAAACTGCAATACCTCATCGACCCGATGTAGTCATCAACCTTGATCCCTTAGAAAATAATATGTGGCATTACCTGTTAAAACGCTTGCTGATGATGATACCCACCCTGATCGGGGTGATGACACTCACTTTTCTGGTGACCCAGTTTGTGCCCGGCGGGCCGGTCGATAGTGCCATTGCGCAAATTGATGCACAAGACGCACGCTCAGGTGCTGATGGTTCTTCCAGCACAGGTGGCTGGAGTTACAGTGGCAGGCAGGGCATTGATACGCAGCAGGTTGAACAACTTACTGCTTTGTATGGGTTTGATAAGCCTGTGCTGGAACGTTACTGGCAGATGCTGGTGAATTATGCGCACTTTGATCTGGGAGAGAGTTATTTCCGCAATCAGAGTGTCTGGGATCTGATTAAGGATAAATTAGGCGTTTCAGTGGTACTGGGCATCTGGACGTTTACACTGACCTATCTAATTGCCGTGCCATTAGGTGTCGCCAAGGCGGTCAGGGCTGGGAGCAGTTTTGACTTTATCACCAGTTTCCTGGTGCTGTTTGGTTATGCGATTCCTGGTTTTGTATTAGGCGTGCTGCTGATTGTACTGTTTGGCGGGGGGTCGTTCTGGGACGTGTTTCCGTTGCGTGGTTTAACTTCGGATAACTGGGCGGAACTCAGCCCGTTGGCCAAAGCCACCGATTACTTGTGGCATATCACTTTGCCGGTGACGGCTTCCGTCGTCAGCACGTTTGCGTTCAAAACACTGCTGACGAAAAACACCTTTCTTGAAGAAATCCGCCGTCAATATGTGCTGACGGCGCGTGCCAAAGGCTTGTCCGAGCGCCAGGTCTTGTGGAAGCATGTGTTCAGAAATGCTTTACTGCCCTTGATCACCGGCTTCCCTGCGACGTTCATCATGGCTTTTTTTACCGGCAGCCTGCTGATCGAGACGTTGTTCTCGCTGGATGGCCTGGGCCTGCTTTCATTTGAATCCATTAATAGCCGTGATTACCCGGTGGTACTGGGCACGCTATATCTGTTTACCTTAGTCGGCTTGTTCATCAAGTTGCTGGGCGATTTTGCTTACGTATTGGTGGATCCTCGCATCAAGTTTGATAGTCAAGATTCGTAAGGCCGGAGTCATCATGAGTCAAGTTATTCCCCATCTTTCTCCTGCCCGCCGCAATTGGCAGCGTTTCAAGCGCAATCGCCTGGGATACTGGAGCCTGATTGTATTTGTGGCACTGTATGTGCTGAGCCTGGCCGGGGAAGTGATTTCCAATGACCGTCCGCTGGTGGTGCGTTATGAGCAGCAATGGTATTTCCCTTTGCTTAATGAGTATCCGGAATCCATCTTCGGCGGCAATTTACCTATTAAGGCCGACTACCACGACCCGTTTATCAAGGCTCAACTGAGCAAAGCGGGCAATTTTGCTATTTATCCGCTCAACCCTTATTACTACGACACACTCAACTATTTTTCCAAGGCCGAGCATTATCCTGGCAAGCCGGATGATGAAAACCTGCTAGGTACCGATATTGCCGGTTATGACATCCTGGCCAGGCTCATTTATGGCTTCCGTGTCTCAGTCACGTTTGCGCTGGGCCTGACTGCGGTAGGTGTCGTACTGGGGATCTTTTTTGGTGCCGTGCAAGGCTATTTTGCTGGCAAGACCGACCTGGTGATACAGCGCCTGATTGATATCTGGGGCTCCATGCCGGAGTTATACCTGTTAATTATTTTTGCCTCGATTTTTGATCACAGCTTGCTGTTGTTGTTTGGATTGTTGTCGCTGTTCGGCTGGATCACTTTGTCTGATTATGTGCGCGCCGAGTTTTTGCGCAATCGCCAGCTTGAGTATGTGAAATCTGCCAGGGCGCTGGGCTTATCCAACACACAGATTATCTGGCGCCATATTCTGCCTAACAGCCTGACGCCGGTGATTACCTTCTTACCGTTTCGTATGAGCGCCGCCATTATGGCGCTGGCCAGCCTGGATTTTCTCGGCCTGGGCGTGACCGCACCGGCGCCCAGCCTGGGGCAGTTGCTGCTACAAGGCAAGGAAAACCTCGATGCCTGGTGGATTGCACTGTCTTCTTTTAGTGTGTTGGTACTGACTCTGCTGTTACTGACTTTTACCGGCGAGGCGCTGCGTAATGCGCTGGATACCCGCATTTCTGATGCCAGACAAGGCGGGACGTTGTAATGACACAGCCATTATTATCCATAGAGAATTTCTCGGCCCGTTTTGACCAGAAAACCGTAGTTGAACAACTGAACCTGACCATACAAGGCGGCGAGCGGCTGGCACTGGTAGGTGAGTCTGGCTCGGGTAAAACTGTGACGGCACTCTCCATTTTAAAGCTGGTCGAAGCGGCGCAATTGAGCGGCAAGATCGTGTTTAAGGGCGAAAACCTGTTGCAAAAATCCGCGCGTGACATCCAGCGTGTACGTGGTGCCGATATTGCCATGATTTTCCAGGAACCGATGACGGCGCTCAATCCTTTGTTCACCATTGGCGAACAGATTGTGGAAACCATTATTGCCCATCAGGCCTTGTCACGTGCTGAAGCAACGCAGAAAACGCTGGAATTGCTCACGCGCACCGGCATCCGCCAGCCGGAAAAAAACATTAACAGTTATCCGCACCAGTTATCGGGTGGCCAGCGCCAACGCGCCATGATTGCCATGGCCTTGTCTTGCAAACCCAAGCTGCTGATTGCCGACGAGCCGACCACTGCACTGGATATGACCATCCGCGCACGCATCGTCAAATTGCTGATTGATATTCAGGAAGAAGACGTGCGTGAGAATGGCAAGCAGGCGATGGCGATTTTGCTTATTACACATGACCTTAACCTGGTGCGTAAATTCGCGCACAGGGTGGCGGTGATGGAGCGTGGCCGCCTGGTGGAAACCGCCGATACGCAAACCTTGTTTGCGCAGCCGCAGCATCCTTACACCATTAAGCTCATCAACAGCATCCCCGAGCGCAATGTGTTACCGGTGGCCAGTGATGCTAAAACCTTGCTGGAGGCACGCAAACTGCGCGTGGAGTATCCATTGCCACGCAAAGGTTGGCGTGGTTTGTTGCAATCGCACAGCTTTACTGCCTTGCATGGCGCAGATGTGACGCTGCGTGAAGGTGAAACTGTAGGTATCGTTGGTGAGTCCGGTTCAGGAAAATCGACACTGGCGCAGGCCGTGCTCAACCTGATCAAGGTCAAGTCGGGCACCATAGAAGTTGATGGCGCACCGCTGTATCAACTGAGCAAGCGTTTACAGCGCGAAATGCGCGCCAGGTTGCAAGTGGTGTTTCAGGATCCGTTCGGCTCATTGTCGCCGCGGCAGACCGTCCGCCAGATTGTCGGCGAGGGGCTGGAGTTGCATTTTCCAGCGCTGACTGCCGAAGAGCGTTACACACGCATTGTGCAGGTGCTGTCCGAAGTAGGCCTCAGTGCCCAGGTGCTGGATTCTTACCCACATGAGTTTTCTGGCGGCCAGCGTCAGCGTATTGCCATTGCGCGCGCATTTGTGCTGTCACCCAAAGTCGTCATTCTTGATGAGCCAACTTCAGCGCTGGATGTGTCGATCCAGAAACAGGTGCTGGAATTGCTGGTGAGCCTGCAGAAAAAGTTTGGGCTGAGTTATTTGCTCATCAGTCATGACCTGACCGTGATCCAGGCACTCGCGCACCGCGTGTATGTGCTCAAAGATGGCGAAATCATTGAGTCCGGCGATACCGAGCAAATCATACACACGCCACAGCATCCTTATACACAGTCACTGGTGCAAGCCTCGCTTTAATCAAGATAAAAACAATATGCATATTCGATCCAATCACTCTTTATTGCCTTGGGCCTTGCTGATGGCGCTGTCTTTTGTGACAGGTGTCATGCTGCCTATGGATAGTGCTTTGTCTGCGCACGCCGTGGCCCAGTTTGGCGAGCCAAAATATCCAGCCGATTTCAAACATTTTGACTATGCCAATCCTGACGCCCCCAAAGGCGGCCAGATTCGTTTTGCCGTGATCAGCCAGAACAGCGGCTTTGATAAATTCAATCCATTCAGCCTTAAAGGCAAGCCAGCCCCCGGCCTGATTGAACAGATGTTTGAAACACTGACGGTATACAGCCTGGATGAGATCAATACCCAATATGGCTTGCTGGCCGACGACATCAAGCTGGCGCCGGATTTCAGTGCCGTGACGTTTCATATCAATCCGTCTGCCAAATTCTCCAACGGTGACCCGGTCACGGCCAAAGAGGTCAAATATTCGTTTGATACCTTGACCAATAAAGAAGGTAATCCACGCTTCAAGGCTTATTTCTCAGAGATTAAATCACTGACGGTGATTGATGCACAAACCGTGCATTTTGAATTTAAACGCAAGGGCAGGGATTTGTCGTTTGTGGCAGGCAGCCTGCCAATATTTTCGCCCAAGTGGGGATTGAAAGCGGATGGTAGCCGTGTGCCATTTAACAAGATCGGCCTCGAAATTCCGGTGGCCTCCGGGCCTTATTTAATTGAGCGCGCGGTCAGTGGCCAGGGCGTGACGTATAAACGCAATCCTGCCTATTGGGGTAATCAGGTGCCGTCACGCGCGGGCAGTTACAACTTTGAACGCGTGATTTACCGCATTTATAAAGACACTGACACCATGGTCGCCGCGCTGCGTGCGGGAGACTTTGACTTTTTGAACGAAAATAAAATGCGTTACTGGTGCTGCCAGTATATTGGCAAGCGCTTTGATGAAGGCGAGCTGGTCAAGGAGCTGGTGCCGCACCAGAATCCGGTCGCCATGAATGGCTGGATTGTGAATCTGCGCCGCGAAAAATTCCAGGATCCTCGCGTACGGCTGGCCTTGAACTACGCCATGGATTTCGAGTTTATGAACCAGAAGATCTTTGATAACGAATTCAAGCGTGTGAATAGTTATTTTGCCTATAGCCCATTGGCGGCCAAGGGCGTGCCTAGCGCGGAAGAGTTGGCGATTCTGGAACCTTACCGTGCGCAGTTGCCGGCAGAGGTGTTTGGCCCCATGCTGGAACAGCCCAATACAAAGCCGCCAGGCAGTGTGCGGCAAAGCCTGACCAAGGCGCTGGAATTGTTAGGCCAGGCCGGTTGGCATAACCGCGATGGGGTGTTGCGCAACGTCAAAGGCGAGCCTTTTGTGATTGAGGTGTCGTCTACCACGCGTGGTCAAACGCCTTATATGGACCCGATTTACCTGAATATGTCCAAGCTTGGCATTGTGGTGGTCAAACGGGTATCGGATGCAGCGACTTCACGCAGCCAGATGAAAAACTTTGATTATGACTACACCACGATTGCCCTGCGCGAAGGCCGCATGCCGGGCGCTGAACTCTGGCGCAACTTCAATAGCAAAGACGCCGATGTCCCAGGCTCGGAAAACGTGATTGGTGTGAAGTCGCCCGTGGTGGATGCGCTGATCCAGAAGCTACTGGATGCCGATAGCCAGCATGAGCTGGAAATAGCCGCGCATGCGCTGGACCGCGTGCTGGTACATAGCCATTACGTCATTCCGTGGCGCTACCTGACCAAGCATTACATGATCTATCACCAACGTTTAAAACGCCCGCAAGTGCTGCCCAAGTACTACGGTGCGCAAGAGTGGGTGCTGGCGTATTGGTGGGATGGTCAGCCCAATCATAACCATTCAAAATCTCATTAAGCGTGACTCAGATGCAATTACAAAAAAAAATCTTAATCGGGCTGGCAGGGGTGCTGTTATTTGCCGGGATCGGCAAAGGCTGGAGCGAGTTGCGTAGCAACCCGGCAGATAAAGGGGCGGCGCCTGCTGAAGCGACTGATAAAAATCCAGCTAAAAAGGGCGGTAAGCCCTTGTTCGTTTCGGTAGAGCAGGTCAAGCCGGGTACCATCCATGTGTATCACCAGGCGCTGGGCAACGTGACTTCATTTGCGACGGTGGCCGTGAAAAGCCGCGTCAATGGGCAACTGACTGCCATTCATTTCCGTGAAGGGCAGTTGGTCAAAGCTGGCGATCTGCTGGCCAGGATTGATGCCAAACCTTTCGAGGCGCAGCTGGCGCAGATTCAGGGCCAGCAAGTAAAAGATAAAGCCCTGCTGTCGAATGCGGTGGCCGATCTGGACAGATACCAGACCTTATTGAAACAGGATTCGATTGCCGGCCAGCAGGTGGATGCGCAGGCTTCACTAGTACAGCAATACAAAGGTGCCGTGCTGTCCGACACTGGCGCGGTGGAGAGTGCGCAGTTACAGGTAGCGTATACCAAAATCGTGTCGCCTATCAGTGGCAGGATAGGCCTCAGGCAGATTGATGGCGGCAACAATATCACCACTGCGGATACGCTGGCCGTGATCAACCAGATTTCCCCCATCGCCGTGACCTTTACCTTGCCCGAGAACATGGCGCAGGAGGTCAGCCGTTTGCTTGATCAGCGCGCCCATCACGGATTGCCGGTACTGGCGCTGGACAAAGGCAATACGCAAGTGCTGGCGCAAGGCAAGTTGCTGACACTGGATAACCAGATTGACCCTGCTACCGGCACGATTAAACTCAAGGCCGAATTTGCCAATGATAACAATGCCTTGTTCCCCAATCAGTTCGTCAATGTGCGTTTATTGTTGAATACGTTGCTGCAGGTGAATGTGCTGCCACCGGTTGCTATCCAGCATGGCAGCCAGGGTGATTTTGTCTATAAGGTTGACGCGCAAAATACCTTGCATGTGCAACTGGTGAAAGTCGGGCCCAGTGACGGCGATGCCGTGGCCGTGTTGAATGGCCTGAATGTGGGGGACCGTGTGGTGGTGAGTGGCCTGGATAAATTACGTGACGGTGCCAAAGTGGTGGTGGCCGGTGGTAAAGGCAAACCTGGCGGCGGTAATGAATTTAAGCACTCTGGTGAGTTCAAACGGCCTGGTGCATTCCAGCAGCCTGGCGAATTCAAGCGCCACCAGTCATAGGCTGAGCGCGCATGAATCCCTCACGGTTATTTATTGAGCGGCCCGTGGCGACGCTGCTGTTGATGCTGGGCGTGTTGCTGTCCGGCCTCATGGCATATCGCCTGTTGCCGCAGTCGGCTTTGCCGCAAGTTGATTACCCGACCATACAAGTGGTCACCATGTATCCCGGTGCCAGCCCCGATGTGATGGCCACAGCGGTCACCGCGCCACTGGAGCGGCAGTTCGGCTCCATGACCGGCCTGAGCCAGATGTTTTCTTCCAGCTCGGCCGGGAGCTCGGTGATTACCTTGCAGTTTGCCCTGCATTTAAGCCTGGATGAGGCCGAGCAGTACGTACAGGCCTCGATTAACGCTGCCGCCAATTACCTGCCTACCGATTTGCCCGCGCCGCCGGTATTCAGCAAAGTCAATCCGGCCGATACAGCGGTGCTGACCCTGGCCGTCAGTGACGAAAGCCTGGCTCTGCCGGATTTGCAAGATGTCGTAGAAACGCGTCTGGTGCAGAAAATCTCACAGGTCAGTGGGGTTGGCCTGGTGAGCGTCGGCGGCGGCAATCGCCCGGCGGTGCGTATCCGTGCCTATCCGCAGGCAATGGCAGCGTATGGCATCAGTTTTGAGACCTTACGTACCGCCATCGCTGCGGCCAACTCCAACCAGGCCAAAGGCAATATAGATGGTACTTACTTGTCGATGGCCCTGGATGCCAACAGCCAGTTGAAAAAGGCCAGCGAATACCGCACGCAAATTGTCGCTATCCGCAATGGGACGCCGGTGCGTTTGGGTGATGTGGCAGAAGTCACGGATGATGTCGAGAATCGCTATCTCGGTGCCTGGGTCAACCAGAAGCCAGTCATCTTGCTCAGCATACAACGGCAGCCGGGCGCGAACGTGATTGAGGTGGTCGACAGGATACAGGCGCTGCTACCGGAGTTGAAAGCGACCATTGCGTCCAATATCCAGATTGAGGTCATTTCAGACCGTACCACCAGTATACGCAATGCTATTCATGATGTGCAGCTCGAGCTGATGCTGGCGATCGCACTGGTGATCATGGTGATCTTTCTGTTCCTGAAAACCCTGGCCGGCACCCTGATTCCTAGCCTGGCGGTACCGTTATCGCTACTGGGTACATTTAGCGTGATGTATTTTGCGGGCTTTAGCGTCAACAACCTGACCCTGATGGCCCTCACCATCGCCACCGGCTTTGTGGTGGATGATGCGATTGTGATGATAGAAAACATTTCGCGTCATATCGAGGAAGGTGCCAGCCCCATGCAGGCCGCCTTGCAAGGTTCGCGGGAAATCGGCTTTACCATTATCTCGCTGACTTTCTCGCTGATTGCGGTGCTGATTCCCTTGTTGTTTATGCAGGATATCGTTGGCCGCTTGTTCCGCGAGTTTGCCAGTACGCTGGCGATTGCCATCCTGATTTCCGGCATTGTGTCATTGACCCTGACACCGATGCTAAGTGCGCGCCTGCTAAAGCGTGCCGATGCGCGCAACACGGCCGCCTGGCAACGCTGGCTGGAGCAGCGGTTTACCGCACTCACCAACGGCTATGCGCGTTCGTTACGCTGGGTATTGGCACATCAGGCACTGGCGCTGGCGGTGACCCTAGTGACGCTGCTGCTGACCTTCTGGCTAGTGTGGTGGGTGCCCAAGGGCTTTTTCCCGATTCAGGATAATGGCTTGATCCAGGCAGCCATCGAAGCGCCACAATCATGGTCATTCCGGCAGGTATCCGAAAAGCATCACGCGATAGTCGAGCAACTATTGCAGGACGATGATGTGGACAGCATTTCTTCTGTGGTCGGTGTAGACGGTATCAATAAAACCCTGAATGAAGGCCGGCTGCTGATTAAACTCAAGTCGCTGGAACAGCGGAAAACACGCATTCAACAGGTCATAGACCGTTTGCAGCAACGCGTGCCTGAAGACCAGGGTTTTACTTTGCGCATGCAACCGGTACAGGATTTAACCGTGGAAACCCGCACCGGGCCGACCAGCTACCAGCTGACCGCCGTCAGTCTGGATGCGACGGCCTTGCGGCAGGCATTGCCAACCCTGGTGCATGCTTTGCAACAATTGCCATCCCTCAAAGAGGTGACCAGTAGCGAAAAGTCTGCGGGGTTGAAGCTGTATGTTGAGGTCAATCGTGATGCGGCCAGCCGCCTGGGCATTAGTATGTCGGCCATTGATGATGTGTTGTACAGCGCGTATGGCCAGCGCTTTGTGTCTACTATTTTCACTCAGACCAACCAGTACCGCGTCGTACTCGAGGCACATGCCAGTACCGATGTGGGCGTACAGTCACTGGCACAACTATATGTGACTAATGCTGCAGGCGAAGCCGTGCCTTTGTCTACTATTGCTCAGTTCAGTGAGCGTGTGGGCGATTTGCTGATTCACCGCCAGGACCAGTTTCCGGCGGCAGTGGTGTATTTCAATGTGGCGGATGGCGTGTCTTTGGGCGAAGCCGTGTCTGCCATTGAGGCTGCGACGGCCAAACTGGAGCCTTCTACCGTGCAACTGGGTTTCCAGGGGGCTGCCAATGCGTTCAGGGCGGCGCTGGATAATGAATTGCTGCTGGTGGTTGCAGCGCTCATCACCATGTATATCGTGTTGGGTGTGTTGTATGAAAGTTTTGTGCACCCGCTGACTATCCTCTCCACTTTACCTTCGGCCAGTGTCGGTGCCTTGCTTGCTTTGTCCGTGAGCGGGCAGTCCCTGACGATCATCGCCATTATCGGCATCGTATTGCTGATCGGGATTGTGCAAAAAAACGCCATTATGATGATTGACTTTGCACTGGATGCCGAACGTGTGCATGGCAGCCCGCCCGCGCACGCCATTTACCAGGCGTCGTTGTTACGCTTCCGGCCTATCCTGATGACGACGCTGGCGGCATTGTTGAGTGCCCTGCCGCTGATGTTCAGTCACGGCACCGGTGCTGAGCTGCGGCAGCCACTGGGCATTGTCATGGTCGGCGGTTTGTTGTTCAGCCAAGTGCTCACTTTGTATACCACGCCAGTGATTTACCTGACGTTTGACCGTTTGGCCGGCCGTTTCAGGCGCCGTCAGGTGCACATTGCGCAACCGGTGGTTACCGCGTTGGAAAAGCCATGAGTGTGTTGACGCTCTTTATCCGGCGCCCGGTAGCGACTGCCTTGCTGACATTGGCGATTGCTTTGCCCGGCCTGCTGGCATTTAAATACCTGCCGCGCGCCGCGTTACCGCAAGTCGATTATCCGACCATTAATGTGGCCGCCAACTTGCCCGGTGCCAGCCCGGAAACCATGGCGGCGACGGTAGCAACCCCCTTGGAACGCGCTTTTGGCAGGATTGCCGGCATTGAGGAGATGACCTCTACCAGCACGCAAGGCGCCACGCGGATTAATTTGCAGTTTGAGCTGGACCGCAATATTGATGGCGCAGCACGTGATGTGCAGGCTGCCATCAATGCGGCGCGGGCTTTATTGCCGCGCAATATTCCGTCCAATCCCAGCTACCGCCGCATCAATGCCTCTGCCGCGCCTATCCTGGCGATTTCGCTGACCTCGCCTACGCATACCAAAGAGCAGTTGTATGACTATGCGTTTTCTATCCTGGGCCAGAAAATCTCGCAGGTGCGCGGTGTTGGCCAGGTCAGTATCAACGGTAGTGCCTTGCGCTCGGTGCGCGTGGAGGTGAATCCAAACGCGCTCAACCAGTACGGCATCAGCCTGGAGCAATTGCGCACGGCGATTGCGGCTTCTAACCAGAATCGACCCAAAGGGCAGGTGCAATCAGGGGACCATGCCTGGCAGATTGAGGTCAATGACCAGGCCAAACGCGCAGTGGATTATCAGAACCT
>Ga0207974_100149_pt1 | contig 29301 bp, 23 predicted proteins | sample LakWasMe87_LOW11_2_FD_183911 | JGI IMG/M metagenome (GOLD analysis project Ga0207974, IMG submission 183911) | Freshwater sediment methanotrophic microbial communities from Lake Washington under simulated oxygen tension - Sediment Metagenome... | ecosystem: Environmental > Aquatic > Freshwater >...
GAAGAGTAAAACGTTTCCCGAATCGGATGTAAGTCCAGCTCACGTAAATCAAACGCGTCCGTTCTGCTTCTGGCCCTGGCCACAATCGCCACCTGCGGCCAGCGCTCTTTAACCAGCCTTGCCATCTCTAACGCCGCATGGGAGTCATTAACCGCAATCACCAGTAATTTTGCCTCGGCAATGCCTGCCTCTTCCAGCAAGTCCAGTCTGGAGGCATCGCCGTAATAACAACGCCAGCCAAATTGCCGCGTTAAATCAACCTGGTTAGGGTCGTTATCAATCAGGGTAGGGGTGATGCCTTTGGCCATGAGTACGCGGCCGACGATTTGCCCAAAGCGACCAAAACCGGCAATGATGACGGCATTATTTTCCGGGATGGCGTCTTTGGGGCGTTCACTACATTGCAGGCCGACAAACGCGTCATATAGCAACAGCAGTATCGGCGTGGTCAGCATGGAGACGGCGACCATGGCATTGAGGATATTGTAAGTGTCGCGTGAAATAGAGTCTTGCGCGAGCGCCAGGCCAAAAATCACAAATGCGAACTCGCCGATTTGCGACAATGATGCGCCGAACAACAACTTGTCACGCAGCGGGTATTTAAACAGCCAGCCTAGGCCGACCAGCACTAATAGTTTGGTGAGTACAATCAGTAAGGCGCCGCCAAAAATCAGCAATGGCTGGTTGGTAACCAGCGCTAAATCGACGGTCATGCCCACTGCAATAAAAAACAGGCCGAGCAGCAAGCCTTTTACCGGCTCAATATCCAGCCTCAGCTCATAGCGGTATTCCGAGTCGGCCAGTAACACACCGGCCAGAAACGTGCCCAGCGCCATCGACAAGCCTACTGATTCCATGGCGAGCGAGATACCAATCACCAGCAATAATGAAAAAGCGACAAAAATCTCGCGCACGCCAGTTTGCGCGATCACGCGCATGATAGGGCGCAACACCGTCCGGCTGGCCAGAACAATGGCGACGATGACGGCAACCGCCTTAGCCACAGCCAACAGGTCAACGCTGGAGCCTGAATGATTGGGCGCAATAAACGCCAGCAGCATAAACAGCGGGATCACCGATAAATCCTGGAACAGCAAGGTGGCAAACGCAGCCTGGCCGCCAGCAGTGTGTAATTGTTTTTTCTCAATCAGCGCGGTCAGCCCAATGGCGGTCGAAGACATGGCGACGCCCATGCCGATAATCAGTGCCTCAGGCCAGCTAAAATGCAGGCTATGCGCAATCACCGTCACCAAACCTATGGTCAGCGTCACTTGCAAACCACCCAGCCCAAACAGCAGTTTGCGTAACTCCCATACTTTTTGCGATTCCAGTTCCAGGCCAATCAAGAACAACATCAGCACCACGCCAAATTCGGCAAAGTGCAGCACATGTTCAGGGTCTGCAATCAGTTTTAAGGCATAAGGCCCAATCAGAATGCCCGCAATCAAATACCCCAGCACCGAGCCCAAGCCCAGCCGCTTGAATACGGGCACTAAAATAATGGCGGCAGACAGGTAGATCGCTGCCTGGACGAGAAAGCTGGAGGTATTCATGCATGCCTTTGTGAGTGTGCTATTTGCAGGGGAAACTATCACACTTGCCTGGGCGATGGAAGCGATGCGTGTTTTTGCTTAGCTTTAGAATGTAGGCGCCAGGCGGCACAGATTGCAGTACGATAGCGGTCAAGATGGAAAAGTTGACTCCCCCAGAACCTTCACGTGACGAGGTGAATAGCCTCAAAGGCGCCACCATGCTTGAGTTTGGCGCCAGCTGGTGCGGCTATTGCCAGGCAGCACAAGCCACCATCAGCGCTGAAATGGCCCAGTTCCCAACCATTCGCCATCTTAAAATTGAAGACGGCAAAGGCCGCAGGCTGGGCCGGTCGTTCCACGTGAAACTATGGCCCACATTGATTTTTATGCAAGACGGCGTCGAGATTCAGCGCCTGATCAGGCAAATTGACGCCGCGGAATTAAAAGCCGCCTTAAGCAGCGTGTCATCGCCTCGTGATTTTAGCGATGGTGAAATCTAGCTAAAGCGTTTGATAATCACACTGGCATTCACGCCGCCAAAGCCAAAGCCATTACTAATCGCATAATCAATCGGTAGTTTTTGTGGCCTGGTTTTTACAAAGTTAAGCCCTTCGGCCTGTGCATCCGTGTCTGCCAGGTTTAAGGTGAATGGCGAAACCTGGTCCCTGACGGCCAATGCGGTAAAAATCGCTTCAATGCCACCGGCTGCGCCCAGCAAATGCCCGGTAGACGATTTAGTCGACGCAATCGCCACCGTATTGTCAGCGCCAAACACCGATTTAATCGCCGCAATCTCACAAGCATCCCCCACCGGGGTAGAAGTCGCATGTGCATTCAGGTGCTGGATATCACTCGGCGAAATGTCGGCCATCGCAATCGCGGCTTCCATCGCACGTTTGGCGCCATCGCCATCTTCCGGCCCGGCAGTGATATGGTAAGCATCGGCAGAAGTGCCATAACCGACCACCTCTGCAATCGGCGTCGCGCCTCTTGCCAGCGCATGGCTCAGTTTTTCAATCACCAACACTCCCGCGCCTTCGCCCATGACAAAGCCATCACGTTGGCTATCAAATGGGCGCGAAGCCTGTTCCGGGTGATCGTTAAAACCAGCTGATAACGCTTTGGCCGCCGCAAAACCACCCAAACTCACCAAATCCACGCAAGCTTCAGCGCCGCCACAAATGGCGATATCCGCTTCATTCGCGCGTATCATGCGCGCAGCATCGCCAATCGCCTGCACGCCAGCAGCACAAGCCGTCACTGGCGCACCTAATGGCCCCTTAAAGCCATGGCGGATAGAAATATGTCCCGCAGCCAGATTCACCAAAAATGAAGGCACCGTAAAAGGCGATAGTCGTGAAACACCTTTGTTATCCGTGGTGCGCACCGCATTGGCAATCGCCGGAAAGCCGCCAATCCCAGAAGCAATCACCGTTGCCGTTCTGGCCTTGGCGCGTTCACTACTCGGAAACCACTTCGCCTGCTTGATCGCTTCTTCAGCAGCGACCAAAGCAAACTGGATAAATCTATCCATTTTTTTGATTTCCTTAGCCGGAATCACACCCTCGGCATCAAAACCGCCAGCAGCATCTTCAGCCTTATCCGGCACAATGCCAGCGATTTTGGTATTCAGGAAATCAGCAATATTTGCCGGCAGTTTTTTGATACCGGATTGCCCGGCCAGCAAGCGTTGCCAGACAAGCTCGACACCACAACCCAAAGGAGAAACCATGCCCATACCGGTAATGACAATTCTTTCCATATCTTCCTCAAGCGTAACTATTTATACTGTTACTTTCGTAACCGAAGTCACTATAGTACAGTAACTTTCAATATAAAAGTAACTATAGTCACACATATGGATCACCGATGAAAAATAAAAGCCTGGGCAATATGCCATGCCCAATTGCCAGAAGCCTGGAACACGTGGGGGAGTGGTGGAATATATTAATTCTGCGCGAAGCCATGCTGGGCGTCACCAAGTTTGATGACTTTCAAACCAGCTTGGGCATCGCTACAAGCACACTCACCAAACGCCTGAATGCGCTGGTCGAGTCAGGTTTGCTCGAAAGAAATATGTATTGTGAAAAACCGCCAAGATACGAATATGTCATTACCCAAAAAGGGCTGGATTTCAGGCCGGTGTTATTAACGATTATGCAGTGGGGAAACAAGTATTACGCTGAAGAGGGACCTAATGTTTTATTGATAGATACTGAAACTGGAAAGCCTGTAGAAATAGGGTTAGTGGATAAAAATACCCAGTTGGAGATTACGGCTGAACAACATAAAACTCAGAGAATAGTGGCAGTAGAGTAATTCTTAAATCGACGAATGATTGATGATGCCTGAGCGAAGTTGTTCCCTTTATAATGCCGGTAGCCAACGCTAAGTTGTTCTAAAAAATATAAAACAGGATTTACATGACAAGTGCACAACAACGCGCCGCCCTGCAACGCCAGATCTGGCAAATAGCGAACGATGTACGTGGTGCAGTCGATGGTTGGGATTTCAAGCAATACGTGCTCGGTACATTGTTCTATCGGTTTATCAGCGAAAACTTTACTGACTACATCAGCGGCGGCGATCAATCGGTCAATTACGCAGCAATGAAAGATGGCGATGCAAACATTGCAGCTGCTAAAGACGATGCCATTAAAACCAAAGGCTACTTTATTTATCCCAGCCAGTTGTTTGTCAACATCGCCGCAAATGCGAATAACAACGAAAGTCTAAACACTGATCTCGCTAATATCTTTGCCGCCATTGAAGGTTCAGCCAACGGCTACCCCTCAGAGCAAGACATCAAAGGCCTGTTTGCTGATTTCGATACCACCAGCAATCGCCTCGGCAATACGGTAAAAGACAAAAACGCTCGCCTGGCTGCCGTACTCAAAGGCGTGGAAGGGCTGAATTTGGCAGTTGATAGTGCCCACATCGATCTGTTCGGCGATGCCTATGAGTTCCTGATTTCCAACTACGCCGCCAATGCAGGCAAATCCGGTGGTGAGTTTTTCACACCGCAGCATGTCTCCAAACTGATTGCCCAGCTCGCCATGCACAAGCAAACCATCGTCAACAAGATTTACGACCCGGCCTGTGGCTCTGGTTCGCTGCTACTGCAAGCAAAAAAGCATTTTGACGCGCATATTATTGAAGACGGTTTTTTCGGTCAGGAGATCAATCACACTACTTACAACCTGGCGCGTATGAACATGTTTTTGCACAACATCAATTACGACAAGTTCAATATCCAGCTCGGTAATACCTTAATAGATCCGCATTTTACTGACGATAAACCGTTTGATGCCATCGTTTCTAACCCGCCATATTCAGTGAAGTGGATTGGTAGTGACGACCCTACCCTCATCAACGATGAGCGCTTTGCCCCGGCTGGTGTACTCGCACCCAAATCCAAGGCCGACTTTGCTTTTGTGCTACATGCACTTAGCAATCTTTCCCCCAGAGGACGCGCGGCAATTGTGTGCTTTCCAGGTATTTTTTACCGCGGCGGGGCTGAGCAAAAAATCCGACAATATCTGGTAGAAAACAACTATGTTGAGACAGTGATTTCGTTAGCGTCTAACTTGTTCTTTGGTACCTCTATCGCCGTGAATATTCTTGTGCTCTCCAAACATAAAACTGACACCACTACCCAGTTCATTGATGCCAGCGGCTTATTCAGAAAAGAAACCAATAGCAACGTTCTCACTGACAACGATGATGAGACCAACCTCGGCCACATTCAGCAGATCATGCAGGTGTTCGATAGCAAGGCCAACATAGATCACTTTGCGCTTTCAGTGCCCCTTGAAACCATTGCCGCCAACGATTACAACCTTTCGGTCAGCAGCTATATAGAGGCTAAAGACAACCGAGAAGTGGTTGATATCGCCAAGCTTAACGCTGAACTGAAAACCACCGTCGCCAGAATAGACCAGCTGCGGACTGAGATTGATGCGATTGTGGCTCAGATTGAAGGTGAGGAACAGGAAGTATGAGCGATGTCATTATTTACACTACTGAAGACGGCATCACCAAAATTGACTTACGTCTGGAAAACGGCACCGTTTGGTTATCTCAATTAGAAATTGCCGAGCTTTTCCAAACCACCAAGCAAAACGTCAGCAAGCACATTCAGGCCATTTTTGATGATCAGGAGCTGAGCGAAACAGCAACTGTCAACCATCAGTTGACAGTTCAAAAGGAGGGTGAGCGCGACGTTTCACGGAATATTGCGCTTTATAACCTGGATGTGATTCTGGCAGTTGGCTACCGTGTACGTTCGCCCCGCGGTGTGCAATTCAGGCGCTATGCATCCACAGTGTTGCGGGAATACCTTGAAAAAGGTTTTGCCTTGAATGACGAGCGCTTGAAAAACCTCGGAGGCGGTAATTACTGGAAAGAGCTGCTTGATCGCATTCGCGATATTCGTTCCAGTGAAAAAGTCATGTACCGCCAAGTACTTGACCTGTACGCTACCGCAACCGATTACGAAGCCGATAGCGAGCAAAGCCTCACGTTTTTTAAAATCGTACAAAACAAACTGCATTACGCTGCTCACGGCCATACCGCCAGCGAAATCATTTACCTGCGTGTAGATAGCGAAAAACCTTTTGTGGGCTTGAGCAGTTTCAAAGCCAGCCAGCCCATACAAGCGGAAGCCATGGTTGCCAAAAACTACCTGAGTGAACAGGAGTTGCGCGTACTGAATAATCTGGTATCAGCCTATTTCGATTTGGCCGAGTTAAACGCTATCGAACAGCGCGAAATGCACATGGCCGATTATGTGCGTGAACTGGATAGTATTCTCAGTTCAACCGGCCGCAAGCTGTTGGACAATGCCGGAAAAATTTCACATACCCAAGCCGTTAACAAAGCCAAACTGGAATACCAGAAATACAAAGCCAAAACGCTGGAAAATGTGGAAAAAGACTATCTGAAAACCATTGCCTCGCTGGAAAAACAGGCGAAAGACGAGAGTCGTAAAAAATGAGCCAGTTTGATTTTATAAACAAGCTGCTGGATGGCGGTCAGTATCAATGGAAGTCATTGGGTGATATTGGAACTTTCATTCGTGGCTCGGGCATCCAGAAGTCAGACTTCACCGAGTCGGGTGCTGGCTGTATTCACTACGGCCAGATCCATACGCATTACGGCACATGGGCAACAAAAACCAAGTCATTCATTAACCGCGAGTTCTCTGCACGGCTTAGAAAAGCGCATGTTGGCGATCTCGTGATTGCCACCACAAGCGAAGACGACGCGGCTGTAGCCAAAGCAGTAGCGTGGCTCGGAAATGAGGAAGTGGCAGTCAGCACGGATGCCTACATTTATCGGCACGCGATTAATCCCAAGTATATGTCGTACTTTTTTCAAACTGAGCTTTTCCAGTCACAGAAGAAACCACATATCACGGGAACCAAGGTGCGTCGCATATCCGGAGACAGCCTAGCAAAAATTCAAATCCCCATTCCTTGCCCAGACAACCCCAAAAAATCGCTGGAAATCCAGGCCGAAATCGTCCGCATTCTGGACACATTCACCGAGCTGACCGCCGAGTTGACCGCCGAGTTGACCGCCCGTAAAAAACAGTACAACTACTACCGCGACCAATTGTTGAGTTTTGAAGAAGGAGACGTGGAGTGGAAGACGTTGGGGGAGGTTGCTAATGTCCAGCGTGGAGCATCTCCTAGACCAATCGCACAATACATAACTGAAGATAAAGATGGAGTGCCTTGGATTAAGATAGGTGATACCTCCCTCGGCTCAAAATATGTCCACACCACAGCACAAAGGGTCACTTTAGAGGGTGCAAAAAAATCACGCATTTTGAATGAAGGTGATTTTATTATTTCCAATTCAATGAGTTTTGGGAGGCCTTACATTCTTGGCATAAGAGGGGCCATTCATGACGGATGGGCCTCGATTAGCGGCTTTGGGAATAAGCTAAATTCAGATTACCTGTATCACTATCTTTCATCGAACAATGTACAAAGCTACTGGGAGGGAAGGATTAACAGTAGCTCGGTTAGCAATTTGAATGCGGACATTATTAAGACGTTACCTATACCAATTCCAGCTCTTTCTAAGCAGGAAAAAATTGCGTTAATCCTCGATAAATTCGACGCCCTCACTAACTCTATCAGTGAAGGCTTACCTCGCGAAATCGAGTTGCGCCAGAAGCAATACGAGTATTACCGTGATCTGCTGTTGAGTTTCCCTAAACAGAATAAGGTGGCGGCCTGATATGACCGATTACAAAACCATTGCCGAATCGAATAAATTTATTGTTCTGGATAAATACACTAAGTCTTTGCAGGCCAATCAGACCTATCAAAGTGAATATGATTTAGAGCGTGAATTTATTGCCGACCTGGAGAGTCAGGGTTATGAATATTTACGGGATTTGAACACGCACCAGAAAATGCTGGCGAATATTCGAGTTGCTTTGCAAAACTTGAACAATGTGCAGTTTCTGGAAGGTGAATGGTTGCGTTTTGTTGAGGCGTATTTAGATAAACCTAGTGATGGCATTGTCGATAAAACCCGCAAGATTCACGACGATTATATTTATGACTTTGTGTTCGATGATGGGCGTATTCAGAACATCTACCTGCTGGATAAAAAGAACATCGTACGCAACAAGGTGCAGGTGATTAAGCAGTTTGAACAAAAAGGCACGCACGCCAATCGCTACGATGTGACGATTTTGATGAACGGCTTGCCTTTAGTGCAGGTTGAGCTGAAAAAGCGAGGGGTGGCGATTCGCGAAGCCTTTAACCAAGTCCACCGTTACAGCAAAGAAAGTTTTAACAGCGAGAATTCCCTGTTTAAATATTTGCAGCTGTTTGTCATTTCTAATGGTACCGACAGTCGCTATTTTGCCAACACCACCCAGCGCAATAAAAACAGCTTTGATTTCACCATGAATTGGGCGAAATCGGATAACAGCCTGATTAAAGACCTGAAAGACTTTACTGCCACCTTTTTTCAGAAGCACACCCTGCTCAATGTGCTGCTGCATTACTCGGTGTTTGATGCCAGTGACACGCTGCTGGTGATGCGCCCCTACCAGATTGCCGCTACCGAGCGCATGTTGTGGAAGATCTCGAGCAGCTATCAAACCAAAAACTGGAGCAATACGGAAAGCGGTGGTTATATCTGGCACACCACTGGTTCAGGAAAAACCTTGACCAGTTTTAAGGCAGCGCGTTTGGCGACTGAATTGGAGTTTATCGATAAGGTGTTTTTCGTGGTGGACCGAAAGGACCTGGATTTCCAGACCATGAAGGAATACCAGCGCTTTTCACCGGATAGCGTGAATGGTTCAAGCAGCACTGCAGAACTCAAACGTAATCTGGATAAAGACGACAACAAGATCATTGTCACCACCATTCAGAAGCTTAACAACTTGATTAAAAGCGAAGGTGACTTAGCCGTTTACAACAAGCAGGTGGTGTTTATTTTTGATGAGTGCCATCGCAGCCAGTTTGGCGAAGCACAGAATAACCTAACGAAAAAATTTAAGAAGTTCTATCAATTTGGTTTTACCGGTACACCGATATTCCCGCAGAACGCGCTTGGCGCGGAGACCACTGCCAGTGTGTTTGGCCGGGAATTGCACTCCTATGTGATCACTGATGCGATTCGTGATGAAAAAGTCCTGAAGTTCAAGGTGGATTACAACGATGTGCGTCCACAATTTAAAGCCATCGAAACCGAGCAGGATGAGAAAAAACTCAGCGCGGCGGAAAACAAGCAGGCGTTGTTACACCCTGATCGTATCAATGAAATTTCGCAATACATCCTGAATAATTTCAGGCAAAAAACACATAGACTGCAGGCGAATGGCAAAGGGTTTAACGCCATGTTTGCCGTGAGCAGTGTGGATGCCGCCAAGCTATATTACGAGTCATTCAAGCATTTACAAAAGGGCAGCGACAAGCCGCTGAAAGTGGCTACTATTTTCTCGTTTGCTGCCAATGAAGAGCAGGATGCAGTTGGTGATATTCAGGATGAGAGCTTTGATGTTTCAGCGATGAATAGCAGCGCCAAAGAGTTTCTCAGCGCCGCCATTGCAGACTATAACGCGCTGTTTAAAACCAACTTCAGCGTGGATAGTAACGGTTTCCAAAATTATTATCGTGATTTGGCTAAACAGGTTAAAGCCAAAGAAATCGACCTGTTGATTGTGGTCGGTATGTTTCTGACTGGTTTTGATGCACCCACATTGAACACCTTGTTTGTAGATAAAAACCTGCGCTATCACGGTTTGATGCAGGCTTATTCACGCACCAACCGAATTTATGATGCCACCAAAACCTTTGGCAATATTGTCACCTTCCGTGATCTGGAACAGGCGACCATTGATGCGCTCACTTTATTTGGCGACAAGAATACCAAGAACGTGGTGCTGGAGAAGAGCTACAAGGAATACATGGAAGGCTTTACCGATGTGATGACCGGTGAAGCACGGCGTGGTTTTGTCGACGTTGTCAGGGAACTGGAGGAGCGCTTTCCTGACCCTGCAGCCATTGAAAAAGAGTCCGACAAGAAAGCTTTTGCAAAACTGTTTGGCGAGTATTTACGCGTTGAGAATGTGCTGCAAAACTATGATGAGTTTGTCAGCCTGAAAGCTTTGCAAAACTTGGATATGAATGACCCAGCGGCAGTTGAGGCATTCAAAGCCAGGCATTATTTAAGCGATGAAGGTCTGGCCGCACTTCAAGCGATCAAAATACCTGCCGAGCGAAAAATTCAGGATTACCGCTCGACCTATAATGACATTCGCGATTGGCAACGGCGGGAAAAATCTGCCAACGAAAAGGAACAATCCACGATTGATTGGGATGACGTGGTGTTTGAGGTGGATTTGCTTAAGTCGCAAGAGATCAACCTAGACTATATTCTGGAATTGATTTTTGAGAACAATAAAAAGGTCAAAGACAAAGCATCCTTGGTTGAAGATGTGCGCCGTGTGATTCGGGCAAGCTTAGGCAATCGTGCCAAAGAGGGCCTGCTGGTCGACTTTATTAATCAAACAGATTTGGACAAGCTTGGCGACAAGGCTAGCGTGATTGATACCTTTTTCACCTTTGCCCAAGCAGAGCAACAACGCGAAGTTGAAGAGTTAATTAGTAACGAAAATCTAAATGTAGATGCAGCTAAACGGTATATTTCAGCATCACTTAAGCGTGAGTATGCAAGTGAGAATGGTACTGAACTCAATGAACTGCTGCCTAAAATGAGTCCGCTGAATCCAGAATACCTCACTAAAAAGCAAAGTGTTTTCCAAAAAATAGCTATGTTTGTAGAGAAGTTTAAAGGTGTAGGTGGAAAGGTTTAACCTTAGGTTGGACGAAGTAGTAACGTAATTAAAAGATATAGTTTTTCTAGTTGATTCACCATTTTGTTGAGCCTAACAAAATGGTTTTTTACTCTCAAAAATCTAAATAAGCTTTAATTCGTGGATGAAATACTTAAATTCAAGAAAACAGCTTTTAACGCCAACACGCCTTTCTCTAACTCCACAGTAGTTAAGCTACCAAACCCCAATCGAATCGCATGTACGCTTTGCTGAGACTCTGAAAACAAGGTGCCGGGCAAAATACGTACTTTATGTTTCAAAGCTTGCTCGGCAACTTTCTCCACATCGTAGTCTTCTTTCAAACGTAACCAGATCGCCAGTCCGCCATCGGGAGCATCGAAGGTCACATATTCTTTCAGCTCTTTTTTTATCAGCGCAATCAGCAGGTTTCTGCGTTCGTTATACACCTTAAACGTCCGGCGGATATGGCGTTTGATTTCGCCTGAATCCATGAGCTCGGCCACGGCCAGTTCGGTGATTGAGTTGCCTTGTCGGTCTATGAGCATGACTTCTTTTGCACAACGGTCTATCAGGCTGGGGGTTGCCACCAGATAGCCCACCCGTAAACCAGGGGCGAGCACTTTGGAGAGTGAGCCGACATACATGACTCTGCCGCCGTGGTTGGTGCTTGCCAATGGAAACACCGGGTGATGCGAGAAGTGAAATTCGTGGTCGTAGTCGTCTTCCACAATCGTGAAGTCATATTGCTCGGCTAGCATCAGCAGCTTTAAGCGCCGTTCGGCGGTCATGATGACGGTGGTGGGGAATTGGTGGTGCGGGGTGACATAAATGGCGCGGATGGGGTGTTGTTTGCACAGCTTCTCCAGCGCGACCACATCAATGCCGTGTTTATCTTGCTTCACAGTGAGGATATTGGCGCCGCAGGACCGGAACGCTTCTTTTGCTGCCGGGTAACTCAGTTGTTCCACCACAATATTGTCATTGGGTCGGGTGAGTACGCGCGCGGCGAGGAAAATACCCATCTGGCTGCCACGTGCGATGCAAATCTGGTCGATATCGACACTTAAGCCTCTTTCCATATTGAGCATAGTGGCGATGGATTGGCGTAATGCCAGCGTACCGCGCGGATCGCCGTAGCCCAGGTTGTTGCCTTTGCTGGAGCCAATGAGGGCATGGCGGAATGCGCGTGAAAGAATATTAAACGGGATCAGGCGTGAATCGGGGATGCCATCATTAAAGTCAATCACGCCTTCAAGCGGTGATTGGTAGCACAGCAGCGGGTGTGTGGTGGCTGCTACCACGTTGGCGGGTTGTTGGCTGGTTTTGGCGGTTTGCGGTTGCGCATTGAAGTTGGGCAGGTTGGCCGACACAAACGAGCCTCGGCGTTGCTCGGTGACCAGCCAGCCTTGCGCGATTAGTTCATCATAGGCCAGGATCACCGTTTTGCGGTTCACATTGAGCTTTTCCGCCAGTTCGCGCGTGCCTGGCATGGCGGTGGAGGGGGCGAGTCGGCCTTTCTGGATTTCTTCCATGATCTGCTGCGCGATTTGCAGATAGACCGGCAAGCCTGAGGTCTCGGTAATTGTTAGTTTAAGACTCCACGAACGTAGCATTTTTCATCTCTCCATTACCCACAGCACAGCCTCAATGTCGGGAAAAAATCCCTTTCCTTGGGCGTCAATCTGGATTACTAAAGTATCACTATATCTCACAACTCACTGGACCAGCAAAGTTCTTGAAACTGGAGGATTGTGGATTTGTAACACTCTGTTACATTTTTGAAACATTCTATTAAAGGAAAGATTCATGTCACCTACCTCTGATATTCGATTGGCATTAGATAACCAACTGACAGACTGGCGTCAGCATGCTTTGAACCTTGAAAAGCAGGTGAATCAAGTGATCGTGGGTCAAAGCAAAGCCGTGCGATTAATGAACATCGCTATTTTTGCCCGTGGGCATGTGTTGCTGGATGGTGGCGTCGGTGTGGGTAAAACCACCTTGCTGCAATCGATTGCGCGCGGTATCGGCGGGGCGTATGAGCGGATTGAAGGCACGGTAGATTTGATGCCGAATGACCTGATTTACCACACGTTTCTGGGGCCAGATGGACGACCACAGATTGATGAAGGCCCGTTGCTGCGTGCGGGTGAGAATTTGTCCGTGTTCTTTTTTAACGAGATCAACCGTGCACGGCCACAGGTGCATGCCTTGATGTTGCGGGTGATGGCAGAGCGCCATATCAGTGCGTTTAAAAAAGAATATCGCATGCCGCACATGATTGTGTTTGCCGACCGTAACCAGGTGGAAAAGAACGAGACGTTTGAGATTCCATCTGCGGCGCGTGACCGTTTTATGATGGAAATCCCGATTGAGATTCCAACAGATCGTGAGTTGAAAAAGTCACTGGTGTTCAATACCAAGTTCCAGCATGCCGAGAAACTGACGCAACAGGTTGAGAGCGATATTTTGAAATTCGACCAGTTGAATGCGTTTTCTGATCGCCTGCAAGACCATATCAAATCCAGCGATGTGCTTGAAGAGTACACCATGGATTTGTGGGATGCGACACAGCATCCGGAAAAATTTGGCGTGACCATGGACAGTGTGGATGTCAGTCGCGTGATCCAGACCGGCGCCAGCCCGCGCGGCATGGGCATGCTGATGAAGGCTGCCCGTGTAAACGCCTGGCTGAATGGTCGTGATAGCCTGTATCCAGAAGATATTCATGCCGTGTTTCATGAGGTGATTTCACACCGCCTGGTGTTTAACGCGGCCTATGAAAATCGCAGAACGGCGCTGGCCAGGGAATTGACCAGCAATATTATCCGCACTGTGGCTGTGCCTAGCCTGTCGTTTAGCAAAGCTGCTTAAGGTCTCTGTATATGAAAGCAGCAATCATGCGGTCATTGACAAAACGAGCGGGGAAAGTCGTCGACAGCCAGGCGCGCGCGCATCTCGATGAGGCGAGCTATGCGCGGCCTTTTGAGTATGTGATTGGCTGGAAGTCGGACAGCATTCAGCTCGGTGATCATCCGGGCACACAGCGTGGCCTTGGCTCGGATTATCGTGGCACGATTAACCTGGTGGATTACCCGGATGCCAGGCGCATGGATTTACGGCAAACCATACGTGACCCGTTTGAGCAGGTGCAGGTGCGGCAGTTTAACCAGGACAGCACGACACCGATTTATGCGGTGTGCGATTTGTCCAGTTCCATGCAATTCAAGGGGCATAAACGCAAGCTGGATACGGCGATTGAAATCGCAACGGCGGTGGCGAATTCGGCTTATCACATGGGCGATTTATTCGGCTTTATTGGCTACAACCAGCAAGTGCTCGAAGACTTCACCTTGCCGTTGAGCCGCAATTATCACCAGAGCAAACAAACCATCGGCTTGTTACATGATTACCAGCAGTTGCGTATTGGCGTGGATGGTGTGACGGATGTGCCTAACTTTTTGGGCCAGACGCGTGCACTGGTGTTCTGGATTTCGGACTTTCATATGCCGCTGCCAGTGATCGAGAAAACCTTGCTGGCGATGTCTGCCCACAAAGTGGTGCCGATTGTATTGTGGGACGATGAGGAATACAAAAAGCTGCCCAAGTTTGGCTTTGGCACCATGATAGACCTGGAAAGTGGCCGCAATCGTACGCTGTTTTTCCGCAGTGAAGTGAAAGCCAAATTCATCAACGCATTTAATGCGCGCAGGCATGCGCTAGAGGCTTTATTTTTGCGCTTTGAGAGCCCGGCGTTGTTTATGCATGGCGACTATAGGCCAGAGCTGATGACGCATTATTTTGAACAAGCCATGTGACGCGAAGAGACCATCATGCAAACACAGATTTCACACAGGACGACAACTCGGGCGCTGCAACGCCTGTTGATCGTCAGCAGTCTATTATTCACGGTTAACCATGCGCTGGCAGCGGATGCAGATACGTCCGCAAGCAAACCGGCATCACCAACATTGCGCGTGACTAATCCAGCGTCAAGCCATGGTGTACATATTGGCGATGTGCTCAGCAGAACCGTCATTGTAGATGCGCCAACCGCGTATCAACTGGCCGACAGTGGCTTGCCTAAAAAAGGCAGCAAACATGATGGCATCGAGCTGGTCGATGTGGCCTTACAAAGCAAAGCGCAGGCGGACCACACCCAGTACACCTTGCAATTGCGTTACCAGGTATTTGCGGTAAGCACGACCCCTAGTGTGATGCATTTACCCGCTGAGAAACTGAATTTCAGTCATCCTGCGGCAAGCGCTACCGCTATTGATATTCCGGCGTGGGGATTCTGGTTTTCACCGTTGGTGACTGGCGGCACATCAACCGCCAAGAAAAATCTATTGCCGGAAGTGAACACACCGCTGATAGATAGCCGTGCCGATCGACAACGCCTGGGCTTGTTTTTAATCCTGGCAATCACAAGCCTGCTGGCCTTGCTTTATATGAATGCTGATGGCCACTGGTTGCCATTTATGGGCGGCGCCTTTGCGCGGGCACATCGGCAGCTCAAGCGCCTGGCAAAATCCTCCCGGCCCAAAACTGCCGCAGAAGAGAAAAAAGCGTTGGTCTATTTGCACCAGGCGTTTAACCAGCACTATGGCGCGAATATTTTTGCGCGGGATGTGGATGAGTTTGTGCGTTTGCGCCCGAGCTTTAAAAACCTGCAACCTGAGATCACACAGTTTTTCGCCGCGTCGAATCAATCCCTGTATGACGTGCGTGCCCGTGATAGCCAGCAGGTGATTACGCAACTGGTGCAGTTCAGCAAGCAGCTGCGGGATTGCGAGCGGGGCGTGGCATGATTATTTTAAATCCGTGGGCGTTTGCCTTATTGCCTATCGCGCTGTTACCTTTCTGGTTAAAGGGCCATCAAGGCCAGCATTACAGCTGGCTGGACATCATCCCGGAAGACCTGTTTTCAGACCGGTTGAACCTGGCGGTGAAGGTCATTATGTCTCTGCTGTTGCTGAGCATCGTCATTGCACTGGCGGCACCGCGCGGCGCGGATGAGCAAGTGCCACGCGTGGGCAAGGGGGCGCAAACTGTGATGGTGATAGACCGTAGCGTGAGTATGGACCACCCGTTTGCGGGCGATGCTTCAGGGCATGTGGCGGAAATCAAGTCTGCTGCAGCACGGCGCATTATTACGCAGTTTATTGATTCACGGCCGAATGACATGATGGGTGTCGTCGGGTTCACCAACTCGGCGTTGTATGGCATCAAGATTACGACTAACCGCGATGCGATTCATGCGGCGATCGTGGCGGCCACCAGCCCGTCATTGAACCAGACCAATATCGGCGCCGGATTAACCGAGGCCGTTGGCTTGTTCGATAACATCCAGAGCTCTGGTTCACGGGCGGTGATTTTACTTTCGGACGGCGCCGGCAAACTCAGTCCGCGCGTGAAGTTTTTACTGAGTGAGCGCCTGAAAAGCCGCAAGCTGAGTATTTACTGGATCATGTTACGCGAGCCAGGAGAGCCGAGTATTTTCTCCAAAGAGCAATATGACGAAGACCGCACGCCAAACTCCATCGTGCTGCATAAGTATTTCCAGTCATTGGGCCTGAAATACAAAGCCTATGAGGCGGATGATCCGGAGACCTTGCAGTCGGCGATTAATGACATCGACTCACGTGAAAAAAAGGCGATTCAATATCGCGAGACCATTGCTGGCTATGACTATTCCAAGGTGTTTATGGTCTCTGCGCTGCTGCTGGTGTTGTTGATGCTGGTGATTAAAAATTTGAGGGTGTACGAATGAAAAACCATTTAATGCGCAAAAACCAGCTGCTTGGATTTGTCTTCATTGTCGGTGTGTTGGGCAGTGTCTACGAAGCTTACCAAGTGCATAAAATCACCTCGGCCAATACAGCATTGCAACATGGTGACGTGCTGGAGGGAGACTTGTTCCCGTTTCACCAGAAGTTTGCCGATGCTTACCAGCAAGGTAAAACGGGTAATTACAAGCATGCGATACAGAATTTCGGCCAGTTGTTAGAGGCGCCTAAACAGCACGATGAGGCCTTGTTCATGCCTAGTCAAACGTTGAAGTCACAGATCCATTTCAATATCGGCAACCAGCTGTTCCGGTCTGGTTTGCAACGCCTGGTGGAGGCAGATGGTGCGATTCAGGAGCAAGCCAAATTTGATTATTTGCAGGCGAGGGCGGCATATGAGCAGTCACTCAAACTTGATCCGGGCAACCAGGCGGCCAAGTTCAATTTGAGTTTATTGCATGGCGTAATTCCGACCCATATCAAGACTGTGCCGCAGGATCCTTCAGGTATGGAAATCAGCAATTTGCCACAGGGGTTGCCATGAAACGCTTTTTTTCACTGTTAAAAGCGCACTACGAAACGGCTTTTTTGCTGGGAGCCGCCGTCTTTCTGCTGCTGGCGCTGGTCAAGCCGGACATTCAACTCAAACAAGAAGTACACAATTATTTGTTGCTGGCAGATATTTCGCAAAGCATGAATGCGGAAGATATGCAGGTCGATCACAAACCAACCACGCGCTTGGCTTATACACAGCACCTGATGAAGCAAGTGGTGAAAACATCGCCTTGCGGTACGTATGTCAGCGTGGGTGTGTTTGCCGCTGAGAATGTGGCTTTATTGTTTATGCCACTGGAAGTGTGCGCTAACTTCGATATTATCACTGACAGTATTAACCACCTGGAATGGCGCATGGCCTGGAGTGGTAACAGCCGCATGACGTTTGGCGTGAAGGCTGCCGAGGCGACGTTTGATTACCTTAATATTCCGGCACAAATGCTGTTTTTTACCGATGGTGACGAAGCGCCCAAAGCCAATGGCATTAACAAACTGGATATCAGCGATGTGCGTATAGGTAAAAATGTTATTTTTGTTGGCGTCGGCGGTAAAGAGCCTGCACCGATCAAGCGCTTTAATTCGAATAATCACTTTGTTGGGTATTGGGGCACTGATGCCGCGGCCGAAAGCGCGGGCGGTGGTGTCAATTACAGTGATGCCAGCAAGGATGATCCTGATCCACCGGTGGCGTACGCCGAGTTTGACCGCTATTTATCCAGCCAGGATGTGGAACATTTGAAGGAGATGGCGACGGAGATCAAGGGTCAATATATCGAAGGCATAGACCAGCCGGCATTTTATACGTTTGTGCAGTCGCAAACGCCCGCCGCCAAATTTGTCACCAGCTATTCGGTCAAGTGGCTGTTTCTAAGCCTGGCGGCATTGATGGTGATTGCGACTTACCTGCCGGATGTATGGGCATACCGCCTGCGTGACCGCCAGACCGCCTAGGGTGTGTCAGTCTGGATGATGTGTGTTCAGCACAAATCATCCAGGCTTGTTGGCTCACACACCGGCATGCCTGTCGGTGCCGCGCTCAGGTTTCTGGACATCTCGTAGCTCATTTTTCTCAAGCGCATCACCGAGCCTAAGGGCCGGTGCGATTGAATGCCATGCCAGGGCGAGAACATCATGCCCTCATCGACCACATGCGAACGATAGGGACTCCAGGCAATTTGTGGTTTAGCGGTAATGCGGGCGATCGGGATATAGGGCGACACATCTGCCGACCAGATCACGGTAGAGTCTTCGATCGGCATTTGCTTGATATCGGTGCATAACTGTACGCGCAGTTCCCACACTGCGGTGTGGGCAATAAAGTAATCAACGATGGATTTCCTCAGGCCATCGGAGGCGAGGGTATCAATCGGTTTGTTGGTGAGGGTGAGCAGGTCGGGTGAGATCGGTACAAAGGCAATTTTGGCCATGTAGTTGCCGTATAGAATCGGGTCCTGACTAAAATAGGTTTCACCCAGAATATTGGTTTCTTGTGCCTGGTGCAGGTTTCTGATCAGGGTTTGCTGGCCACTTTTGAGTGATTCGACCAGCTTGGCCGTTGAGCGGAATATTTGTGATAAAAAATGCCTGAACTCAGTGCTGGTTTCTGGCGTGGAGGCGATGTGTTTCAGGTTGGAGAGAAACACCTGTACGCTGGACGACAGGAAACTGGCACCATTCACAAATAAAAAGTCCTGCGTAATGGCTTTTTCGCTGCCAGGTAATCTGTCACCATTCACGCCAAGCACCTTGATTGCCAGGCTGCGTGGCGTGCAGGTTTTGTCGTGCAAAATATCGCCCGGCACGGTTGAAAAGCGCATGACCAGCGGCAGGGTTTGCGCTTTGGCAAACATGCCTTGTGCCAGGGGCGCGGGGAGGTTATCGTAAATCTCCATTTCTGCAGAGATCAGGCCGTGACTTTTAATATGCACGCTACGCGCGCTATAAGCAGAATGTCTGGCCGTGATTTCGGAGATTTTACGCAGGGTATATTGCAGGTTTTCCCGGCTTTTGGTTTCGCTTTCGGCCAACACCTCATAGGCTGGTTGGTAGTTGAGTGGTGAAATTCCAATATCAGCAGTTTGTTGCATAACAACCCCCACTTTTTAAGCAAGTCTGGCAGGGGGCTTTATAAAAGACTCACCCTTTCAAACCTGAATGGATTTTTTGAACATGATTACCAAACATTGGCACTGTATTGATGGGTTAAAGCTTAGGAGACTCAGGAGGAGTTATCCTTGGTTTCACCAGCTTGTTTGCGTTGCTTGTTGACAATTCTGGCGGCGACTTCTTCTTCGCGGCCGGGGTAACGATGGTCTTGCTTGAACGCGTGTTTGAGGGTTTCGTATTCTTGTTCGCGCTTGGGACTGGATCCTCTAGGCATATGCATACTCCTTCATTCGTTGAGTACAAACGGCAGCCGTTAAGGCTGCCGTATTTGCCATGTGATGAATGAAACTCGAAATGCATTCGACACTTCATTTCACGCACGACAATTGCAGATTACGCTAATTGACCTGAATACTTAATAAGCAATGTTCCTATTGTGATGTAGGAAACGCTTTATGGCATAAAACTAAAAAATGCCATGCAATAATTGGACAAAAAGTACGCAAAAAAAGTTCCGTATCTCTCCACAACTTGCCAATTTTTACCTGGCTTGTTGCGCATTGAATGCAGTCATCAAATTGCGATAGTCTGGAATATGATTGGCACACAAGGCACCCAGGCCTTCAATATCATGGCGCCAGTCGCGGTGCAGTTCACAGGCGACGCCAAACCAGGTCATCATTTGTGCACCTGCGGCCTCCATGCGACGCCATGCCGCATCGCGCGTCAGTTCGTTAAAGGTGCCTGAGGCATCGCCTACGACAAATACTTCAAAGCCTTCTTCTATAGCTGATAGTGCAGGGAAGGCAACACAGACTTCAGTGACCACACCAGCGATAATCAATTGTTTTTTGCCGGTGGCCTTAATCGCTTTGACAAAGTCTTCGTTATCCCAGGCGTTGATTTGACCAGGGCGGGCAATATAGGGTGCATCAGGAAACAAGGTCTTCAATTCTGGCATCAACGGGCCATTCGGGCCTGTTTCAAAGCTGGTAGTTAAAATAGTGGGTAAGTTGAAAAACTTGGCGGCATCAGCTAACGCCAGTACATTATTCTTAAAACGGTCTGGTTCGATATCACGTACCAGTGATAGCAGGCCAGCCTGGTGGTCTACCAGCAAGACGACAGCGTTGTCACGGTCCAGGCGTACATAAGGTTTGTTGTTCATGGTGAATATCCTCTCAAGATATGTTGGTTGGAGATCACGGCAGTCAGCAATAAAGAACGGGGCGCTGGCTGCCGTGTTTCCTGTTTTTAAAATGGTTTACCGATTTAAGCAGTGGCAAAGTGACCCTGGTTAAAGTCATTAATCGCCTGGTCAATTTCCTCCCAGCTATTCATGACAAACGGACCGTGACCCACCACAGGCTCATTCAGCGGTGCACCGTTGAGTAACAACAGCACGGTGTCCTGCTGGGCTTGCAATATCAGCTCATTGCCTTCACGTTGCATCACCGCCAGTTCGGCCGGGCGGATGGTATGTACTTCACCGGTTTTCACCGCGCCATGCAGCACAAAAATGGCGGTGGTGTGGCCTTCCGGCAAGGTGAAGGTGGTGCGTGTGCCCGCATTCAGGCGCACATCCCACACATTCATCGGGCTGAAGGTATTTGCCGGGCCTTTGTGACCAGCATATTCACCGGCAATCACGCGGACTTTCCCTGCTTCCTCCGGCAAAGCCACTTCCGGAATCTGATCGCGGGTAATCCCCTGATACCCTGGCGCGGTCATTTTGTCCTTGGCCGGCAGGTTGACCCATAACTGGATCATTTCAAACGGGCCACCCGTACGTGCATAGTCATCGCCGTGATACTCCTCATGAATAATGCCCTTGCCTGCGGTCATCCACTGCACTTCGCCTGGGCCGATGGTGCCACCAGCGTTCGTGGAATCATGGTGTGAGACCTGGCCGTCATAAACAATGGTCACGGTTTCAAAGCCACGGTGCGGGTGCTGGCCAACACCGCGTCTGTGCGTGGTCGGCTCAAAGCTGGCAGGACCGGCGTAATCCATCAACAAGAAAGGCGAAATGTCATTGGCAATGTCACGGTAAGAGAAAATACTTTGTACCGGAAAGCCGTCACCTACCCAGTGGTTACCGTTGCTGCGTTTGATAAAAGCCAGTTTTTTCATGATGATTCCCTTTCAGAAATGTTTGCGTGTTTGCATGGTTCACACTATAAACACATGACTTTTAAGGCACTAGATGGTTAAATGTGAAATCACTTTTCAATTAAATGAATAATTGAGTCATGGACTTTAATGAAGCCGCTGTATTTGTGAAGGTGGTGCAGGCGGGCAGCTTTAGCGCTGCCGCGCGGCAGTTGGGATTGCCGACCTCGACCATTAGCACCCGCGTAGCGCGGCTGGAGCGACGGCTGGGCGTCACCCTGTTGCAACGCACCACGCGGCGTTTAAACCTGACTGAAGCTGGCGCATTGTATTTTGAGCATGCTTCTACCGGCCTTGGCTACTTACTCGAGGCGGAGGCTGCGCTGGATGAAGCACGTCAGCAACCGCAAGGCGTGTTAAAAGTCACAGCACCGGCTGACCTCGGGGATACTTTGCTGGGAGGCTTGGTGACACAGATGCAGCGCACCTACCCAGCCTTGTCGCTAGAGTTAATGCTCACCGAGCGTTATGTTGACCTGGTGGCAGAAGGCGTGGATGTGGCGATTCGAACGGGGGAATTGCGCGACTCCAGTTTGATTGCCAAGTCACTAGGCACCATACAATGGGCGCTATTTGCCAGCCCATCGTATTTGCAGTTGGCGGGGCAGATTGCCACGCCAACTGACCTCAGCCAGCACCAATGTGTGCAATTCACGCCCATGGGGCGGCATCAATGGGATTTGCAGCGTGGTACAACAGCCATACGCGTACCCTTGGCTGCGCGTACCCTGGTTAACAGCATTGGCGTGGTCAGAGCGATGGCCGAAAACGGGCAGGGTGTGGCTTTGTTGCCCACATTTATCTGCCAGCCGACGGTACAGGCTGGCGGCTTGCAGCATGTATTGCCAGAGTGGCGCGGGCGTGCGGATGCCGTGCATCTGGTTTACCCGAAGCAACGCTTTATGCCACCCAAGTTGCGTGGTTTTATTGACCTGGCGGTGGCTGAGTTAAAGCCGCTGTTCAGTACACAATAGGCTATTTCTCCACTGGCTGCCCTTTTGGCAACGCATAGTTCTCCCGTCATGACGTGGGTGATCTGAGTGGCATTGCTGACATTTCTTAGATTATATTTTCTATTTTTCTATTAAAAACAAGCCGTTGTATAGTGTGTTTTTTTAATTTTGAGCGCATGATAAGTGCGTAAAACTAAAGTATCAGCCTGCAATAACCGTTGTTAAGATGTTAACAATAATATACATGGGGGATACGTGCGTTGAACACGACGGCGGAATCATCGGCATTACACGCAGAAATTGTCGGCATGCTGTATTCAAACAATCGCAGATCATTGATGGCAGCCATCGTGGTCATGATTGCGCTTTTGCTCGTGCAATGGCACCTGATCGACCACATCATCCTCACCGTTTGGTCCAGCATTTTCCTGGTGGCTTACGGCATACGTGCTTATCTGACTTATCAGTATGAAAAAGACTTGCAGCGCGAACTGCATAGCCGCCAGTGGTTACAGTGGTTCCGTGCCAGCACCTGTTTTTGTGGCCTGGCCTGGGGCCTGGGCGGTATTCTCCTGTTCCCTGAGGCTGATACGGCACACCAGGCGTTCCTGATTTTTGCGCTGGTCGGGGTTTCCGGGGCGGGCATCATTATTTATTCAGTCGATACTTTAAGTACCAACCTGTTTAGTGGCGGCATTGTGCTGTTTATGATTCCGCGCTTTCTGATTCATGGCAGTTCAGTCTCCTTGGCACTCGCCGTGTTGTTTGTGGTGTATGTGGTCTATGTGACGGTGGCTGGCCGCAGCCTAGCTACCAGCCTGCGCGAGAATATCTCGTTACGGATTGCCTCCAACCTAGATAACAAGAAGGTGCACCAACTGGCCTACTATGATTTTTTGACTGGCTTACCTAATCGCCGCTTGCTGACGGATCGCCTCAATCAGGCATTTGCACGCTGTGTACGTCACCAACATTATGGGGCGGTGTTGTGCCTGGACTTGAATAATTTCAAAGGGCTTAACGACAGCAAAGGCCATCAGGCCGGGGATGAGTTGTTGCAACAGGTCGCTTTCAGGCTGCAACAGTGCTTGCGTAAAAAAGATACCATCGCGCGCATGGGCGGTGATGAGTTTATTGCTGTGCTGGATGAGTTATCAACCGACAAGACAGAAGCGATTACTGCAGCCCAGGCCACTGCGGAAAAAATGATGGCGGTATTTTCGCAGCCCTTTGAGCTGCAAAACAGTAAATACCGCACTGCACCCAGCATTGGCATTTGCCTGTTCCTGGGGGATTTGCTTAAAGAAGATGAAGTGTTGCGGCGCGCTGATATTGCCATGTATCAAGCCAAAAAATCCGATAACCTCAATAGCATCCAGATGTATGATGAGGCCGTGCACCCGGCGGTTGAAATGCGCGCCACGCTTGAAAACGAGCTGGCATTTGCCTTGCAGGGCAAGCAATTGCTTTTATATTACCAGGTGCAAGTCAATGAGTTGCAGCAGCCAACGGGTGCAGAGGTCTTGTTGCGCTGGCAACACCCGACCTTGGGCATGATTCCGCCAGACCAGTTTATTCCGATTGCCGAAGAAACCGGTGAAATTGTCTCCATCGGGCAATGGGTACTGGCCCAAGCTTGTCAGCAACTCAAGCACTGGTCACAGTCTGTGCATACCGCCCAGCTTAAATTGTCGGTCAATGTCAGTGCCATCCAGTTCAGCCAGCCCGATTTTGTGCAGATGGTGAAAGAAACGGTATTGGCGAGTGGTTGCGATGCAAGCTGTTTGCGCCTGGAACTGACTGAAAGCCTGATTGTGAAAAATATCGATGAAGTGATTGAAAAGATCAATGCCCTGAAAGTACTGGGCATCACTTTTTCGCTGGATGACTTTGGCATTGGTCAGTCTTCGTTGTCGGTCTTGAAGCGGCTGCCGCTGGACGAATTAAAAATAGATCGCAGCTTTATTAAAGATATTGTGCATAACAACTACGATTCATTTATTGTGCAGACCATCATCAATATGGGCAAAAACCTGAGCCACAGTGTGATTGCTGAGGGGGTGGAAATGCAGCAACAAATGGTCATGTTGCAAAAGATGGGCTGCCACGCTTTCCAGGGGTATTTGTTTAGCCGTCCGCTGCCTTTGCATGAGTTTGAAGCCAGTTTGCAATCAGCAATACACGGCGGTGCTGCGCCATCCGCACCCGGTCAGCGCAAAGTATTACGTAGCCGACTCAGCTAAACCTTGATCCACTCTTCGCCCTGGCTTAACCAGCGCTGCAGGTGCGCAGTGACAGCAGCAGGATCGCGTTGTAATAGTTGATCCGCCTGGGTTTTGGCTATCTCCAGTAATTGCGTATCGCGTTCCAGATCGGCAATTTTAAGCATGGGGACGCCACTCTGGCGTGTGCCCAGCAATTCTCCCGGGCCGCGGATATGTAAATCGGCCTGGGCAATTTGAAAGCCATCATTGCTTTCAAAAATGACCTTCAGGCGTTGCCGCCCAATTTGTGAACATTGTTGTTTGCTATAGAGCAAAATGCAGGTGCTCTTGGCTGCGCCACGGCCGACGCGGCCACGTAACTGGTGTAACTGGCTCAGCCCCATGCGCTCCGCATGTTCGATCACCATTAAACTCGCATTCGGTACATCGACGCCGACTTCAATGACGGTGGTGGCGACCAGCAGGTGAATCTCATTGGCAGAGAAAGCCTGCATCACTGCCTGTTTTTCTGCCGATTTCATGCGGCCATGGACCAGGCCGACTTTGAGTTCGGGGAAAGTCTGCTGCATATAGGCAAAGGTATCATTGGCCGTTTGTAGTTGCAGCGCTTCTGATTCTTCAATCAGCGGGCACACCCAATAGGCTTGATGGCCATTGGCGCAAGCGTCATGTACACGCTGCAAAATTTCATCGCGCCGGTCATCTGCCACCAGCTTGGTCACAATCGGTGTGCGGCCCGGGGGCAATTCATCAATCACTGATACATCGAGATCTGCGTAATAACTCATGGACAAGGTGCGCGGAATTGGCGTGGCCGACATCATGAGCTGGTGCGGCTCCAGGTTGTGTGCTTGCCCTGGCGAGGCCGTGCCTTTTTTACGTAATGCCAGCCGTTGGCCGACGCCAAAGCGGTGTTGCTCATCCACAATCGCCAACCCCAGTTGCTTAAACTGCACATCGTCTTGAAATAAAGCATGCGTGCCGACGGCAAGCATGGCTTCACCGCTGGCGATGGCTGACAGTGATTGCTCACGTTGTTTTTTGTTCTGGCTCCCCGTCAGCCAGGCGACCGTCACCCCCAGCGGTTGTAGCCAGTCACATAGCTTTTTGTAATGCTGTTCTGCCAGAATTTCCGTCGGCGCCATCATCGCCACTTGCCAGCCATGTTCTATCAGTTGCAAGGCCGCCAGGCAGGCGACAATGGTTTTGCCACTGCCGACATCACCCTGTAGCAGGCGTTGCATCGGATGTGGCTGGTTGAGGTCGTGCTCGATTTCTGCCACCACTTTTTGCTGGGCAGACGTGAGTGCAAACGGCAGGCTGGCCAGCAGGCGGCCAACCAGGGTCTGTGAGGCGGAGATGGCTGGTGCGCGCGATTGTTTGCGACGTGCGTAATGTTGTCGCATCGAAAGCTGTTGTGCCAGCAGTTCGTCGTAGGCCAGGCGTTGCCAGGCAGGATGCGTGCGGTCTTCCAGTGTCGCCAGTGCTATCTCGGCCTGGGGTTGATGCAGCAAATGCAGACTGCTGGCAAAGTCGGGCAGTTGCATGGACTGGTATACCCAACCTGGCAGGGTTTCGTGCAAATATTCTGCTTGCAAGATGCGGTTCACCGCTTTGCGTATAGTTGCCTGGCTCAAGCCTGCCGTGGTCGGATAGACCGGGGTGAGTGCACTGCTGACCGGCGTGTCTTCATCGACTTTGCGCTGTGTCGGGTGCACCATTTCATAGCCAAAAAAACCAGGCCGCACCTCACCAAACACGCGTAAACGCTGGCCAGTTTGCATGGCAGCGACCTGGCTGGGATAAAAGTGCAGAAAACGCAGATTGATGATGCCAGTGTCATCCTGCAGCCTAACATTCAACATTTTGCGCGGCTTGTAGGCCACTTCATTGTGCACCACCACGCCTTCGATTTGTGTCTGCTCACCCAGGTGTAAGTCGCGGATGGCCGTGATGCGGGTTTCGTCCAGGTAGCGCAGTGGCAAGTGCAGCAACAAGGCCTGCACTGAATGAATATTCAGTTTTGCCAGCTGGCTGCATACGGCGGGCGTGAAACCTTTAATCTCGTTCAAGGGCCGCATGCTGGCATCACCGCTGATTTACTGGATACGTTGTTCCAGCTGGTTGCCTTTGACCCGGTTGATACGCACGATTTGCTGAATCTTGCGTAGATTGCGGATCAAGGTCGCCAGGTGCACGCGGTTATGCACTTGCACGGTAAAGTTTACATTGGAGTACTGGCTGCCATCGCTGGATTCGACACTGACATTATCAATGTTGGCATCCGCATTGGAGATGGTCGCTGCAATTTTGGCCAGCATGCCGCGTTCGTCGACCACCGTAATGCGCAAGTTGACGCTGAACAGTTTTTTCGGATCGGCATCCCACTCTACATCTAGCCATTTTTCCGGGTCCAGCCTGAACTTGCGGATGGCCGGGCAATCGTGGGTATGAATGACCAGGCCTTTGTCCTTATTGATAAAGCCCAGAATCGGGTCGCCAGGAATCGGGCGGCAGCAAGGGGCAAACTGCACCGCCATGCCTTCCGAGCCACGGATGGTAATAGTATCCAGTACTTTGCCGGATTTATCTTCAGCATCTGCCGGATGTGCCAGTAACTGGTGTGCGACCATCAGGCTGTTACGCTTGCCAAGGCCGATATCGGTTAAAATCGCCTGGCGGGTTTTGCTGCCATAGTCGTTCATGACCTTTTGCCATTGCTTGTCTGAAATCTCGGCCGGTTCTATATGCATGGCGCGCAGCGCCACATTCAGCATGCGTTCACCCAATTGTGCCGATTCTTCCACCTTGACGGTTTTGAGGTAATGGCGGATATGTGAGCGGGCTTTGCCAGTGACTACATAGTTGAGCCAGGCCGGATTCGGTTTCGCCAGCGGTGCGGTGATAATTTCAACATGATCACCATTGCGCATCTCGGTACGCAGTGGCGCCAGTTCATTATTGATTTTAACGGCGACGCAACTATTACCGACATCTGAGTGCACGGCGTACGCGAAGTCAACCGCCGTCGAGCCGCGTGGTAAGGCCATGATGTTGCCTTTAGGCGTAAACACATAGACCTCGTCCGGGAACAGATCGACTTTAAAGTTCTCCAGGAACTCGTGGCTGTCGTCACTCTCGGTCTGGATTTCAACCAGGCGTTGCAACCACTGGTGTGTTTGCTGTTGCAGTTTGGTCAGGTGCGCATCGGTGGTTTTATACAGCCAGTGCGCCGCTACGCCGGCATCGGCAATGTTATGCATTTCCTGGCTGCGTATTTGTACCTCAATCGGCGTGCCAAACGGGCCAAACAATGTGGTATGCAAAGACTGGTAACCGTTGGCTTTGGGGATGGCAATATAGTCTTTAAAACGGCCGGGAATCGGCTTATAAAGCGCATGTAATGCGCCCAGTGCCAGGTAGCAGGCTGCGGTATCTTTGACAATGACGCGAAAACCGTAAATGTCGCCAATTTGCGACAATTTCATCGATTTTTCAGCCATTTTCTTATAAATGCTGTAAAGGTGCTTTTCGCGCCCCTGTACATCATATTCGATCTGGTATTGCGTCAGCTGGTTCTCAATGGCGTCCTGAATCTTACTGATGACTTCTTTGCGGTTGCCACGTGCCAGACGAATGGCCTTATCAATCACGCGATGGCGATTCGGGTATAGGTACTTGAGGCTGAGATCTTCCAGCTCGTGGTAAATCGGGTTCAGGCCTAGCCGGTTGGCAATTGGCGCATAAATATCCAGCGTTTCGCGTGCGATGCGTTTCTGCTTTTCCGGGCGCATCGCTTCCAGCGTCTGCATATTGTGCAAACGATCGGCCAGCTTGACCAGGATCACACGTACATCCTGGCTCATGGCCAGCAGCATTTTGCGGAAATTTTCGGCTTGCGCCTGGGTGGCGGTTTGCAGTTCTACCTTGTCCAGCTTGGTCAGGCCATCTACCAGGTCGGCCACCTGTTTACCAAAGCGCTCGGCAATCGCCGCACTATCGACTTCGGTATCTTCCACGACATCATGCAGCAGGGCGGCCAGCAGGGTGGGCAAGTCGAGATGCAGTTTGGCCAGAATGCAGGCCACCGAAATCGGATGGGTAATATAGGGCTCGCCGGTTTTGCGGGTTTGACCGGCATGCGCCTGCTCGGCATAGCGATAGGCTTGCCAGACCAGTTGCACTTCTTCTTCGTTGAGGTACTTGCGGATCAGCTGGGTAAGGGGGGAATCCTCACGGTCAGCAGGGAGCAAGTCCACTTCCTCCAGGGGAGACCTGGACTTGCGATGGGCAGAATCGCCTTGGCTATGGGGCATAGCTGTTTATGCGTGGCCCTTTTTCTCTAACAACTCTACACCGATCTTACCAGCAGCGATTTCGCGCAAGGCAATCACGGTTGGCTTGTCTTTTTGTGAGTAGCCGCTCACTAATGGGTCTGAACCATTGGCTAATTGTCTGGCGCGGTAAGCTGCCACCAATGTCAATTGAAAACGGTTAGAGATGTTGTCCAAGCAATCATCGACAGTAATACGTGCCATAAAAACCTCTTAATATGTGAGCCTACATGCAGCGTGCATGCGCGCTGGGTCAGGTAAGTGATTGAATCAATGACGCGTGGCAGGCAACCTGGCGGTTTAA
>Ga0207974_100167_pt1 | contig 26804 bp, 25 predicted proteins | sample LakWasMe87_LOW11_2_FD_183911 | JGI IMG/M metagenome (GOLD analysis project Ga0207974, IMG submission 183911) | Freshwater sediment methanotrophic microbial communities from Lake Washington under simulated oxygen tension - Sediment Metagenome... | ecosystem: Environmental > Aquatic > Freshwater >...
GCCGTCGAGTGAAATGCGATCATCGCCAGAAACGACGAGTCTCCCTGAGAGTGGCGCGCCAGCCCCTGGCTATAGCCGTGAGCAGTCTGCCATCAAAAATGAAGCCTATAAACAATTTATTAAGTTGCAGGTGAGCCTGGCGGCGGGGACTAAAAATGCCCTTGGCCTGAGCAGTTATGAGCAAGCACATGCGCATTATTGTGCGCTGGCAGCGGAGTCGCGTGACCCCGATGCGCTATTTGCCATGGGCTGGTTTTATAGCACGGGTAAAGGCGTGACAGCGAATCATGATGTTGCTGCGCGCTTTTTCAGTCTGGCGGCGATACAAGGGCACCGTGATGCCAGGGAGTGGCTGGATAACGAGGCCGGTAATGCTGAATTGGCTGTATTGCCTGCCTGTATGCTGAAACAAGGTAATTCTGCGGCGGAAGTGTTGTTTCGCAAGCGCGGCCCGATTTATCAGCTGGTGAAAAAGCATGCGCCAAGCTATGGCGTGGATGTTGATTTTGCCATGGCGGTGATCGCAGTAGAGTCGGGTTTTAATCCGAAAGCCACTTCACGTAAAAAGGCGCAGGGCCTGATGCAGTTATTGCCAGATACGCAAGCCAGGTTTCATGTGAAGGATGCTTATGATCCCGAGCAAAACATCAAGGGTGGATTATCTTATTTGCGCTGGCTGATCACTTATTTTAAAGGCGATGTCGAGCTGGTCGCAGCCGCTTACAACGCCGGTGAAAACGCAGTGCAGCGGCATCAGGGTATTCCGCCGTATCCCGAAACACGGGATTATGTGAAACGCATTGCCCGCTATTACAAAAAGAAACATCACGAAGTCAAACAGAAATCGGCTATGCATCAGCTTGAAAGTGCACAGGCGACCTCCTGATTTCTGATAAAACACGTTCCACTGTTAAAAAGAGGGAACGATGTGCACACTGCCAGCATCATAAGCGCGTTATCTATTACAATTTCAGTTTTATTCAACGCGCAGGAGTTTGCAATGTGTCAGTGGTTTAAAGGTCGTGGTGGCTATGTGCTCGGTTTTCTGGCTGGTTTCGGCATTGTGGCACTGGCCTTGTTTATACAGGTGCAAAACCAGTTGGAGCCCTGCCCATTGTGTATTTCGCAGCGCATGGTGTTTATGGGCCTAGGCATATTGTTTTTGCTGCATGCATTTATTTCTCCCAAGTCATGGCTGCATGCTGGATTTGCGCTGCTTGAGGTGTTGACCGCACTCGGTGGGGCTGGTGTCGCTATTCGTCACTGGTGGCTGCAAGCGCATAAAGACGAAATTATCGCTGACTGCGGTGTCGGCTTTGATTATATGTTTGAAAATTTTCCGCTCAAAAAAGCCCTGACGCTGGTGTTCCGTGGCACCGGGGATTGTGCCGCGATAGACTGGACATTGTTTGGCCTGACCTTGCCGCAACTGGGCTTGATCAGCTTTGTGTTGTTTGGTGCCTATGCGGTATTTCTGTTCCGCGCGCGAGCTTAATATTTAAGCAGCCTGTTTAGGTTGCTTTTTGATTAGTCACGCCAAAAGGAATGTGTACTGAAGGCACCACTTCAGAGGCTGTTTTTAAATGCCCGGACTGATCATCGAAGAAAATGTGCGGTCTTAATACCGCCAGGACTTTGCTTTTTTCAATGCCACCCAGAAAGAACGCGTCATTCGCCATCACACCCCAACTTTTTAGTGTGTTCATGGCGCGTTCATGTGCTGGCGCATCCCGCGCTGTCACAATCGAAACTCTCAAGCGGTTTTTGTAAGAAGGATCCAGTTTTTTCTTTTCTTCCTCGGCGGATTGAATGGCTGAAACACGCACAAGCAATTGCTGTAATGGGCCGGGGTTATGAGGCTGCATGACATTCATTGCTTCGTGCGCTTTGAATTCGTTCACGTCTTTTCTGGCCTGAAAAACGGTTTCAGACTCATCGTCTACCAATACACCATCAAAGTCGAAGGCAATGCGTAATGCAGCATCCTCTTCGTCATCAATCATTGCTGAGTTCATGACATGGCCAGCAGGCATGTTCAGGCGAATGGCAGAATCAACATCCTCTTTGTTTCCCGAGAGAAAGAGCGATATGTTGAGCGCAGGAATGAATTTGTACGGCGCTTGGCCTTGCATGAAGATGGCTCTCGTCATGCCGATATTGTAATGCTCTATAGACTTCATGACTCTCAGGCCTGTATCAGGGTCGTTTTTTGATAGCAATATCACTTCAACCAACGGGTCATCCGGGTGGGGGCTTAGATCATTGAGGGAGAGCAGCCGTTTGATGAATGAAAATGCAATGCCTTTGGGCAGCGGGTTGTGAAGGTTGTTCTCTTGAAACTTACGGTAAAGCGCTTCACCGTCTCGTTTAAAGATTTCGTCAGAGTCTGACAAATCAAACATCGCACTCGATGCGACGCCTATCACTAATCTGTTTTCTAGGGTGTATGCCATGATGGTTGAGCGTTAAAGGGGCTATCTATTGGTGACGTCTGACATGGCTGATTGCTTTGAAATCGCCTCATGCCATTCTTTAAACGGCGCATCACATAATTGCTCGGCTTGTTGTGATAGCGTTTCAGGTGGCGTGTTGGCCGCGCGTAGCTTGGCCGTTTCGCGTTTTAAACAGCCCAGGTATTTGGCTTTAGCGTAAATCTCTTCGGTTTGCATACTGGCAATCGCCTGGTCGGCCTGGTTGAGTGACTGGCAGAGTGGGGCAGGTTGTGAGGTGGCGTGCCAGGCACTGTCTGCTTTTTGCATATGAATCACATTGGCAATGTCTTGCCCGCGTTTATGGATCCAGTCTTCGAGAATCTCGTTGCCGCAGCTCTCGCTTTGGCAACGCATCACGCTCTTCAGCAGCCAGGCAGCTTGCTTGGTCATGCGGTCTTCTGAAATGCCACAATTATGAATGACGTCATGCGAGCGCGAGAAATAGAGCTTGTAATTGGCGCGCCAACTGGCGTGATTGGCACAGGCGACTTTGCGTAAAGGATTGCTTGGCGCGCAGTTCTCTGCTTGCAGGATGTGCAACCGTTCAGGCGCCCGGTTACCCACGCGGCGACAGGCCAGCGAGATGGCTTGTCCATAGGCATGTGTCACGCCCCAGAAAGACAAACGTGCCTGGGCAAATGCCGGGCTGCTTTTGAGGGCATTGTTATTTTTCCAGTCCATACTTTCTGAGGTTTGGCTGAATTTATGAAACACGGTTTCGCGTTCTACTTCCAGCGAGAACTCACTGCAAGAGGCTTGCACATATCTGGTCGCAATCGTGTCGTCATGATCGTCAGCGCGGAGTTTGAAAAAAACCATGTCTTCATGCTGGCCAATTTGTAGCGAGTCGAGATCGACTGCCACGGTGAGGAATTTTTCTCGGCCTTTCACGGTTTGCCACTGTTCGGCATAGGCCATTGAGGCGAATAACAGGCATTGCAGGCAAGCAACGGCAAATACAACAGCAGAACATCTCAGCATGATTTAGTAATACGAAAACGACAAAAGTGGTGGCAAGGTACCTAAATGTGGGGGCTTAGTCTAGCGCGGCGGCATAGACACTGTTACGACCAGCTTGTTTGGCTTCATACAATGCCTGGTCTGCGCGCTGTAATAGTTGTGACAGGTTATCGCCGGGATGCAGCACAGCGACCCCGGCGCTGATGGTAATGTTGCCTACGCCCGCCAGGTGCATGGCATTGATTTGATGGCGTACTTTTTCTGCCAGTTGTGTGGCTTGTTTAAGCGTTGTGCGTGGTGCATAAATAATCAGTTCGTCACCGCCCCAGCGCACGGTGATGTCTGAGATGCGGCTATGTTTTTTAATGCAGCTGGCTACAGATTTGAGGACCACATCACCCAATACATGACCGTGGCTATCATTGATCTTTTTGAAATGGTCGATGTCTATCAAAATCAGCGCATCAGAAATTTTCCTGCGTGTGACCGCTGGCGTATGTTCAGCAAAGACAGTTTCAAAGTGATGACGGTTGCTGAGGCCGGTTAAATGGTCGGTGCTGGAAAGCGTTTTCAGGTTTTCTTTTTCAATTTCCAACGCCGTATTCGCTGCAGCTAATTGCTCGGTGCGTTGTTTGACCAAGGCTTCGAGATCGGTATTGAGTGCTTTTAAATGGCTGGTTTGCGATTCACGCAGGCACTCGTAGTTGCGAATGATAAAGAACTGGGCCAGCAGGTAAAGGCACAGGCTGAGGATGTCGAGATTGCTGTATTCCGAGGGGAAAATGCCCATGACATGGTTGCTGATCACCAATATCAGCAATAATGCCAGCATATAGTAACCAGCCACGCGGCCTTTGAGGTAAAACGCCGCGGCCAATATGAGTAACAGTAATGCACTGCGGGTGGTGGTGCCCATGCCCATGAAAAAGACGGTTAAAAACTGCATAAAGCAAAGCCATAAGGCCGTGCTGGCAATTAACTCAATATTTTTCTGGTAGCGATAAAGCACCCACAACAAACCAAAGGCAAGAAAGGCGGAGACCAGATCGACACGGCCGATGAAGGGTTGCAGGTTCCAGCGGATAATCCCCATGGACAGCGATACAATGCCGGAGAACGCAAACACATTATTCAAGAAAACGACTTTATAGCGGACGTTATCGGCTTCGCTCAGTTCTGGAAAAAACTTGATCGGACGCAACATGACGGCAAGCGCTTGGCTAATCCACTTCTTTAACATCCAGTTTCCTTGGTAATTATTGTTTTTGTGATGCAGGCAGTTTATGTAAAATTAGTACTTCACCAGCTAAATCAGGAACGACACTGGAATTTTACATATATTAAGCATCTGCGTGTATTACTTTTAATCGATTCAATTCAGAATATTTTGGGCGCCAGGCCCCGTTCCGTCTGGAAAACAACAAACATCGGTCTGTTATGAAACCATACAAAACTTTGGATGACTTTGTCGGCAATACGCCGCTGGTCGCTTTGCAACGCATGAACCCTAATCCGAGCAACACCATTTTGCTCAAGCTGGAAGGGAATAACCCGGCCGGTTCGGTCAAGGACAGGCCTGCTTACAGCATGATTCTGCGTGCAGAAGCACGCGGCCAGATCAAGCCTGGCGATACCCTGATCGAGGCGACGAGCGGCAATACCGGCATTGCGCTGGCGATGGTCGCTGCCATGCGTGGCTATAAAATGGTATTGGTAATGCCCGAGAATCAGTCGATTGAACGCCGTCAAAGCATGAAAGCCTATGGCGCAGAGCTGGTGCTGACGCCTAAGGACGGCAGTATGGAGCTCGCGCGCGATGTCGCATTGAAGCTGCAAGCCGAAGGTGAAGGCATCGTGCTCGACCAGTTTGGCAACACGGATAATCCTTTGGCTCACTACGAAGGCACCGGACCGGAAATCTGGCGCGATACGGCAGGCAAAGTGACGCATTTTGTGTCCAGCATGGGCACCACGGGCACCATCATGGGCACTTCGCGCTATCTCAAGGAGCAAAACCCGGACATCCAGATCATTGGCGTGCAACCTGAAGACGGCGCGCAAATTCCTGGTATCCGCAAATGGCCAGAAGAATACATGCCATCCATTTTTGATGCCAAGCGCATTGATGAACTACGTTATGTCAGCCAGAAACATGCGGAAGACACCACGCGTAAACTGGCCAACAAAGAAGGTATTTTTGCCGGTATTTCCAGTGGTGGCGCTTTATACAGTGCGTTGCAATTGTCGAAAGAAGTCAACAATGCCGTGATTGTGAGTATCGTTTGTGACCGCGGTGATCGTTATTTGTCTACCGGGGTGTTTCCAGACTGATGCGCATCTGGGGGCTGATGCTACTGGCGTGGTCTCTGCCACTCTGTGCCATGACCGAGATCAGTCTGAGCGCAGACAGTATTTCCAGCGATCTGTTCCAGCTCGATAAACCGCATGCCGTCCTCAATCTGCAGGCCCAGCAACAGGTACAAGTGCATGCTGATCGTTTGCAACTCGGCGATGCCCGCCTGGATAATCCCAATATTCGGCTGGATATGGGCACGCGGCCGACCTTGCTGGTGACCTCTGACCAGTTGCAAATGCAACCTTACCAGGTACGCCAGCCTAAGATATTTCTTGATTTGCGGCCACAAACTCGCCAGCCTGTATTGTCTTTTTATGCAGAGGTTAAGGCCTTGCAAGATGAAGTATGGGGCACATTTCACCTGAATTGCCAGGTCCCCGCGCAGGCAGCCACACAACCCTGGCGCTGCGAAGACGGCTTATACCATGATGTGCGCTCGCATGTGCCGTTTAATGTGCTGGTGACGCCGACCTGGAAAGAAGCGGATAAAAGCGGCCCTGCAGCCAGGGGCGTAGACCTGGAGCTGGCTGTGCGCGAGGCCAGGTTTAGTGATGCATCGGGTTTGCATGCGGGAGACAAACTCACCGGCAAGGTTAATCTGTCTGCGCATGAACAAGCCGGTGGCTGGCGCTGGCAGGGCGTGTTTCAATGGCAGCAGGGCGAGTTGTTCTGGCAACCGTTTTATTTCGCCGAGGGCAACAAGCGGTTTGAGATTCGTGGCTTTTACCGTCAACCTTATGCTGATATCGAGCAGGCGACCCTGGAATTGCAGGGCGTGGGCACCTTGCATAGCCAAAGCCGCATCAACCTGATCAGCAAAGAGTTTGAGTTTTTAAAGGTCGACGCCAAAGAGGTGGATTTTAATGGCGTTTACCAGGCGTTTATCCAGCCACTGATTCCACACTCGGCGTTTGGCCACTTGAATGTGTCCGGTAAGGCTGACTGGTCGTTTGAGGCCAAAGGCTTGCAGCCGCTCAAGTTTCACCTCAATATCACTGACGCGAATGTGGAAGACCAGGCAGGTAAGTTTGGCTTTAGCCACTTTAATGCCGATATTCCCTGGGATTATGATCATCCCAGGCAGATTGCCATGGGTTACCAGTCCGGCCATATTCTAAAAATCCCTTTGGGTGAAACCCGCTGGCAGGCTGAGGTGGACCGTTTTTCGATTACGGCGCCGCGTTTGCAGTTGCCGATCCTGGATGGCGGACTGGATTTTCAGGATATTTCCGCTGCCTGGATTAACCAAAGCATGGTCTGGCATGTCAAGATGGACTTGCAACCGATCAGCATGTCTAGCTTCAGCCAGGCACTGGGTTGGCCGGTGATGCGCGGCCAGATTGCAGGCACGATTCCACTGGTAACGTACGCTAACCACGAATTGCGTATGGTGGGCGATATGCAATTCAAACTGTTTAATGGCATGGTGGGCATGTCTGACCTGGATATTGATGACCCTTTGGGCGCGGTGCCCAAGTTACACGCCAATTTCACCATGCGTGAGATTGACCTGGGTGAAATCACGCGTACGTTCAACTTTGGTTCTATCAGCGGTAAGCTGGAAGGCGATATTAAGGATTTACGCTTGCAAAACTGGAAGCCCGTGTCTATGGATGCTTTTGTGCGCACTGCCGACGGCCCGTTCGAGAAGAAAATCTCGCAGCGTGCGGTAGAGAATATTACTGCCTTGGGCGGTGAGGGCACGGCGGCGGCTTTGCAGCGTACCTTTTTGCGTTTTTTTAAAGAGTTCGGTTATGAAAAAATTGGCCTGAGCTGCCAGTTGCGCGGCGATATTTGCAAAATGGGCGGCGTCGAACCACTGCCAGATGGTTTTGTGATCGTCAAAGGCAAAGGCGCGCCGTCGGTCAACGTCAATGGCTATACGCAATATGTCAGCTGGAAAGACGTATTGGGGCGCATGCAGCGCGTGACGGATAGCAATAGTAAAATCATTATCGATTAAACTTGACTATATGATGAAGCACAAAACGGTTGTCAGAAAGGAAGCAGATTGAACCTGACTTTAATAAAACAGGGCTGGATGCGTACGTGGCTATTGGTACTATCGGCCACGGGCTTGAGCGCTTGTGTCACCATTAATATCTACTTTCCGGCCGCCGCTGCAGAAAAAGCGGCGGACAAAGTCATAGACGAAATCTGGCAGGTGCCTGCCGGACAATCCCCGGCGCCGAGCCAGCATTCTGCGCCGACTGCCACCCCGGTAACGCCGACTGTGAATCCGGAGTCAGCCCCATGATGATATTGATGCAGTCCCTATACCCTTGTTCACGTTTGTTGCAACTATTTCTGCGTCAGGGCTATCACACCTTGAAGGTCGGTGCGGTTTTGGCCAGCTTAGCGATGTTTTTCGCGACGTTGCCAGCTTATGCCGCGGCTGATCTGGATGTGAATACCCCAGCCGTTGCTGCGGTCAAAGCCAGCATGCAAAGCCGCCATTTGCAGTTGCTGCCGCAATATCAGTCCGGGGCTGTTGGTTTAACCGCAGACGGCTTTGTCGCGGTAAAAGAGGCCGGTTTGGTGCCATTGTCCCAACGTAGTGCGTTGGCTGCGCTGGTCAAGGATGAAAACACTGACCGCGCCAGGTTATATCAGGGCATGGCTGCCGCAAATGGTCACCCTGAATGGGAAGGCGAGATACAACGTACATTTGCCCAGCGCTGGATTGATAAAGCGCAAGCTGGCTGGTTTGTGCAACGTGATGGGCAGTGGGTTAAAAAGTGATTGATAAATAAAAAGCAGAAATGGTGTTTTCCATTTCTGCTTTTTATCAGCGCCAAGGAATGAGGCTTAAAAGTTCAGCTGCATGCCTAGAGACACCATGTGCGCATCATAGCCGCTTTCATTTGCGATCTTGCCGTAGTATGAATACGCTGCTTTGATATCTACCATGTCATTGACCGGATATTTGTATCCCGCGCCTAATACGTAGCCAACGCCTTTGTCCTCGGTAGAGTCGCTACCGCTAAACGCACCGGTTAGGCTCGCGCTAGATTGCACTTTTAAGTAAGTTGCACCTGCTTTAACGAAAAAGTTTGGCAGCTGTGATGGGCTCAGCAACGCCGACAATTCAATCCCTTTCACATCGGCCTTTGCAGAGCCGCTATAACCCAGTGCATCATCGTTAATCTTTGCTTTTAATTTACCTGTTTTCACGTAAGCGAGCTCTAATGACAGATTGTCATTGAATTTATAGCCAGCAAAAATCCTGCCTGCACCTGTGTTGTTATCCTCACTCACAGAAGGCGTGCTGCCAGTCAGCGCGGTGATTGAATCTTTGATGTCACCTGAATCGCTTTTTGTATGAACATAAGCGGCATCCAATCCAAAATAAACGTTGTACGGCTTGATATGGTGTTCCGTTTCTGGCGAAGCAGCGTGTGCAGGCACTGACATTGCAAGTAAAGCCAAGGGTAATAGTGAAGAAGGGGTTTTGGAGAGTTTCATATATATTTTCTTTTTAATTAGTGGTGAGTGATGAGTAATACCCAAGTTTCAGGTGTTTAAATTGTATCTTTTATTGTTAGTCTTTGTAATTGAATTTGTGCGTTTTTATTATTGATGACTTAAGGGTATCTGTTACATCTTACGTTGTTCAAGTGACAATTTGGTGCGTGATGGCCTAGGTGGCCGGCCAAATTGATACCAAAAATGGGCACATGTTGTTTTTAAAGCTTTCAGCACTGTCTCATGTTCAATTCCGCTCAATGCAGCGATTCATTGCTGGCTCAGCGAACCTTTGCGAGGTAAATAGTCTGAATAATCAGTGGCTTTTAATTGTATGGCTAGCAGGTGAGCAAGATAGCAGGTTCTTGTGCTGAGGGTGTTCGGGTTGGATCAATTCGATAAACAACGCAGTAAAAGTATCGGCTTTCAGTTTCAGGCATGGTCATTGCATACAATCTAAGTGCATGTTCCGATGAAAGGAGTCCGTTGTGGCAACTAATCTTTTCGTTCTCCCTCGCTTGGGTGAAAGTATTCACCAGCAGGATTTGGGGATTTACTACATCCTGAATCACCATACTGGCCGTGTGCGATCCTTGATACAGCTGGCACGTGAAAACGTGCATTGGTATCTGATGCAATTGCAGCCGATTGCCGATGGTCTGGATTATCGCTGGTCTGTGATGTCGCGCGAAAATGACTGCGCCCTCAAAGCCGCGACTGACAGGCAAATTGCACATTACTTTTCCAAAGCAGAATATGCTGAACCATCAGGCGCCTGGCAAGTGATGCGTAATGCTGATTTTGGTTTTGCCAAGTTCACGCCGATCGAAGCGCCGCATGAAGTCAGCTACGCCATTCTGACGTTTGATGGTGAAGAGATGAAAGCCCCGGTTCGCTTGCATAAAGCACCTGCAGAGTGGCTGGAAGAAGATTCCGAAACCGATATCCTGCAACTGGAGTTTGCCTGACCCATATGAATGGCGCTAGCAGCGACCACAAGCATGTGGCAGCTGCTAGTCGAGGCGTCAATGTGCCTTAAGCAGTGGTGCTGACCACGTTGCCAGTCGGGCCGCGGTGTTGCATGCCGGTAGACAATGCCTGCAAGAACCCGCTCAGGCTGGCGCTATCGCTACTGCCACCTAGCGCACTCACAAGCGATTGAAAGCTGCTTTGCAGGTCGGTGCTAGTGCTGCTATCAGCACTGGTATCAGATGTTGTGCTATCCGTTGAATCACTATTCCCCAAAGCAGAAATCAGGCTTTGCAATTTGGCCTCCATGCCATGGCCACCATAAGGTGGCGGTGGTGGCATGCCTTGCGTTGCACTGGTCTCAGTGTCGCTGTCACTACTGTCTGTGCTGCTGGTGTTCGTTGTGCCCTGGGATTGCAAGGCACTGATCAGGTTTTGTAAAAAGCTATTCAGCGCACTGGCGGCATCGGTTGTGCTGTCGCTGCTGGTAGATGTATCCGTACTGTCTGCGCTGGTGCTCGTACTGCTGGTGCCAGACTGGCCAAAAATAGATTCCAGGCCACCTTCAATGCCTGCGCTTTTCAGTGCAGAATCAATGGCACCCAGCAAGCCGCCACCATCCTTGCCTTGACCTTCGCCGTCGGGTGGCGGTGGTGGAGGTTGCATGCCGCTACGCTGACTGACCTGCGATAAAGATTGAATACTGCTGTTACTGCCTAGTGAACTGATAGATGTCATGATGAGAGCTCCGTAAATTTTAATCCGTAAGTGTTTAAGGTTCAGGGCTGATGTGATTGCTCGCAATACATCGTGTTAACTGAACATGGCCAGATTAAAGCGGAACATGGTTTTTTGATTGCTTGAAAAAACACAAAAAGTCTTTATAAATCAGTTATTTAAATGTATCAATTGATACAAATGGCCGTGGATTGTATCAATTGATACAATTGCCTCATTTTTTGTAAAAACGACGCGTGAAGATAAGGTTTTCTGGTCTAAGCTTGGGCGCTGTGTTATTTTAAAAAGCAATTTTTTCACGAGTATAGTCATGCTAAGTTTGGTGTTTGATATTGAAACCATTCCGGATGTGGACGGGATTCGTCAGTTACATGACCTGCCTGCCAGTTTAAGTGATACTGACGTGGCTAATATCGCTTTTCACCAGCGCCGCCAGCAGAATGGCACTGATTTTTTGCCGCACCATTTGCAGCGCGTTTGTGCAATATCTTGCGCCTTGCGCGAGGGCAGCCAGTTCCGCGTATGGACCCTGGGTGATGAACAGTCGACTGAAGCCGAAATTATCCAGCGCTTTTTCGACGGCATTGAAAAATACACGCCTAACCTTGTGAGCTGGAATGGCGGTGGTTTTGACTTGCCCGTGCTGCACTACCGTGCCATGGTGCATGGTATCGCCGCGCCGCGCTATTGGGACCTGGGTGAAGACGACAAAGACTTTAAGTGGAATAACTACATCAGTCGCTATCACATGCGTCATCTGGATTTAATGGATGTGCTGGCTATGTATAGCGGACGCGCTAACGCACCGCTGGACCAGATGGCACAGTTATGCGGCTTCCCCGGTAAATTGGGCATGGATGGCAGCAAGGTGTGGCAGGCTTATCTGAATGGTGAAGTGAAAGCGATACGTGATTATTGCGAAACCGATGTCGCCAACACGCACCTGGTGTATTTACGCTTTCTCAAAATGCGCGGTCACTTGAATGAGGCCAACTATGCGGCTGAAATCCAGCTGGTGCGTGAGACCTTATCTGGTTACGGCGGTGAGCACTGGCAACAGTTTATAGCTGCCTGGGCTTGAGGTTAAACGTCTGGTTTGGCGATATCTAACATCTTAATATTACCGCCGATAAACCCTTGACGGCGTTTAGCGGCGGTTAAGGGTTTTAAGGCGTCTCAGTGGCAGGCACTTCTGGTGCTGCAGTATCTTCTACTGTTGGTTCTACAGTATCTTCATCAATCTTGTTTTTCCAGTTCAGGATCACGCGTTGGTGCTTTTTGGCGTCATGCGTAAAGCGGTAACGTTGCTCGCTGCCAAGATAACTGGCAATGGCTTGGTATTTGCCGCTGGGCAGGTTTAACAACAACCTGGGTGCAGCGTGCTCCAGCGCAAATACGGTCTGGTTTTTGCTATCGACGATGCTGAGGTTGATGTCATCAATCACGCGGCCGACTTTGCCTTCGGAAAACAGGAAATACAGATTGAATTGCTTTTTAAAGGACTCCATGGCGTCGACTTCTTCTGAGCCTATGCCACCGGTGACATAGTCCACGCCGTGGGCCTCTTGCTGAATAGCCACTTCGTCAGCGAAGCAGAAAGACGATGAAAAAAGTGCTACCACCAGTGTCGTGGTTAAGCGCCATTGTTTAAGCATCACAGACTCCTTATTTTGATTGGTTTGCTGGGTGATTGTATGCCCAATTCAGGTAAAATAACAGGTTATGAGAAATAACCGTCAAAGATCCTCCAACCTGTCGTCTGCCGCCAGGGCAGCGCAGACTCCCCGCATTGCCACCATTGAATCCCTAGACCAGGAAGGTCGCGGGGTCACCCACGTCGACGGCAAGGTCATTTTTATTGAAGGCGCATTGCCATTTGAAGAGGTGAAATTCGTCTCGCATCACGTCAAAGCCACTTATGAGCTGGCGACAACGGTCGAGGTGTTGAAACAGTCCAGCCAGCGTGTGACGCCAGGTTGTGCCTATTTTGGCACTTGTGGTGGTTGCGCCATGCAGCATCTGGAGTTTTCCGCGCAGGTGGCAGCCAAGCAGCGCATGCTGGAAGCTGATTTATGGCATATCGGCCGTGTGCGTGCCGAGAAAATCCTGCCGCCGATTCAGGGCACGCCATGGCATTATCGTCACAAGGCGCGCTTGCGGGTGCGTTATGTGGAGAAAAAGGGCGGCGTGCTGGTTGGCTTTAATGAAAAAGGCACCAGTTATGTGACTTCTATGGATAGCTGTGAAGTGCTGACGCAACCGGTGTCTGACCTGATTGTGCCGTTGAAAGCCTTGATCGGCCAGCTGTCTATCAAGCAGTCAGTCCCGCAAATTGAGTTGGCCGTTGGTGAAGATGCAACTGTGCTGGTGTTCCGTATTATGGAAGCACTGACCGAGGCCGATATCGCTTTGCTGCAAACGTTTGAAGAAACACACGGCGCCCAGGTGTGGACGCAAACCAAGGGCCCAGACACTGTCAAGCCCTTGTTCACGCATGGCGATATGCTGCATTACAGTTTGCCTGAGTTTAACCTGCAATATCCGTTTAGTCCGATTGAGTTTACTCAGGTCAACCCGGCGATTAACCGTGTCATGATTCGTCGTGCGCTGCAATTGTTGCAGCCACAAGCCGGTGAGCGTATTGCTGACTTTTTCTGTGGTCTGGGCAATTTTACGCTACCGATTGCACGCAGCGGCGCCAGTGTCTATGGCGTGGAAGGATCGCAGGCGTTGGTAAAACGCGCGGTGGAAAATGCACAGCTCAATGGCGTCAGCAATGTTGAGTTTGCTGAATCTGATTTGTTCGATATGACGCCGGAGTCATTGCAGTCGTTGGGCGCGTTTGATAAGTGGCTGGTGGATCCGCCGCGTGATGGTGCGATTGAGTTGATCAAGTCACTGCCCGATGCGGAAGACATCAACGCTGGCCATGCGCCATTGCGTATTGTCTACGTGTCTTGCAACCCGGCGACGCTGGCGCGGGATGCGGCGATCCTGACGCAGTCTAAAGGCTATCGCCTGGAAGCCGCTGGCGTGATGAACATGTTCCCGCATACGGCGCATGTTGAATCTATCGCGATTTTTGAGAAGATTTAAGGCGATGGGCAGGATGTTAGGCCGGTTATTGCCGGGGGTGTTGTTAGCGTGGGCGTTGACTGGTTGCCAGCCGTCAAACGCGCCGCGTTCGCTGGTGTTTGCTGTGGCGCAGGCACCGGTGAATCTGGATCCACGTTATGCGACGGATGCCGCTTCTGAACGCATTAATCGCCTGATTTACCAGCGCCTGGTGGAATTTGACAGCCGCTCGCGCGAAGTGCCAGGGCTGGCGACCTGGCAAATGCGCGATGCGACGCATTACCGCTTCCAGTTATCTCAATCTGCCACCTTCCACGATGGCCAGTCGCTGACGGCTGCGGATGTGAAAGCTACCTACGACAGCCTGCTACAACTCAAGGATTCGCCGCACACCGCTGAATTCAAGCATATCCAGCAGATTACAACGCTGGATGCCAACACCATCGATTTTGAACTCAGCCGCCCGGACCCTCACTTTGCTGCGCGCTTGATGGTTGGCATTTTGCCAGCCCGCCTGATTGCGACCGGGCATGACTTTGGCCATGCGCCTGTGGGTAGCGGGCCGTTTAAACTGGATCAGTGGCAGTCAGCATTGCAGTTGCAGCGCTTAAGTGATGGCCTCAACGTGCGTTTTGACGAAGTGAAAGACCCCAATGTGCGGGTACTTAAACTCAAACGTGGTGAAGCTGATTTGATTCAGGGAGACTTGCCGCCAGAGCTGGTTAAGTATCTGCAAAAACAGCCTAATATCACGGTGAAAACCGGAGTAGGTGCTAATTATTCTTATCTAGGTTTGAATGTACAGGCCGATTTTCTGCGCGATGCACGCGTCAGGCGCGCGATTGCCTACGCGATTGATACCCAGGCGATTATTGATAAAGTCATGGTCAGCCATAGCCGCCAGGCCAGTGCGATTTTGCCGCCCGAGCATTATGCCGGCAATGTGGCCTTGCAGCCTTACCCTTATCAACCGGCACTGGCCAGGCAATTATTGCAATCTGCAGGCATTAAGTTGCCACTGACGCTGACTTATAAAACCAGCACCGATCCGCAGCGCGTGCGGCTAGCGACGATTTTGCAGGCACAAATGCAGGAGGCGGGCATAGACCTGCAAATCAAGAGCCTGGATTGGGGCACTTTTTTTGCCGATGTGCAAAAAGGTAATTTTCAGTTGTATGGCCTGACCTGGGTTGGCATTAAAACACCGGAGATTTACAGTCAGGTATTTGCTTCTAATAGCTTGCCGCCACAGGGCTTCAACCGTGGCCGCTATCAGGATGGCGTGCTGGATCAATTGTTGGAAAAAGATGATTGGCCAGCGGTGACGCAGCGCATTCATAGTCAATTGCCAGTGATCCCGCTATGGTATGAAGGACAGTTTGTCGCCTACCGCAATACCATTGCGGCTTACCAGCCCATGCCAGACGGTAACCTGGACGGTCTGGCACACGTGGTTTTTAAAGCGGCTAAAGACTAGTGCTTATTGGGGTGACAGATCACGGATTGACGCCAAACCAGTGACCGATCAGCGCCGTGGCCGCCATGGCAAGAGCACCCCAAACGACGACACGACTGACACTTTTCACGATGCTCGCACCGCCAGTGCGCGCAGCGACAATCCCCAGCAAGGCTAAAAATGGCAGGGTGCTTACCGTTAACCAGGTTTGTGCTTGCGAATGCGGTGCCAGCCAGGCAGTGATGAGTGGCAAGATGGCGCCACTGGCAAAGGCCAGCGCCGAGGCTAGCGCGGCCTGTAAGGGCTGCGCCTGGTTGATGTCGTGCAGGCCCAGCTCATCACGCGCATGCGCGGCCAGTGAGTCATGTGTTGATAGCGCTTGTGCCACTTGTTTAGCCAGTTCGGGAGATAAGCCGCGCTGGATATAAATACCAGTCAGCTCACGCAATTCGCTTTCCGGGTTTTCCTTGAGCTCTTCGGCTTCACGGGCGAGGTCTGCCTGTTCGATATCCGTTTGTGAACTCACTGACACATATTCTCCTGCAGCCATGGAAAGCGCACCTGCTACCAGCCCAGCGACACCGGTCATGAGCAATGCCTGGTGAGAGGCGCCAGCGGCGGTTACGCCCATCAGCAGGCTGGCGGTAGAAATAATGCCATCGTTGGCGCCCAGCACAGCCGCGCGCAGCCAGCCGCTGCGTTGTAAAAAGTGTAATTCATGATGTGCCATGCAATTGCCCTGAGTCTAGCGATGAATAAAATAATTAAGCGAGTGAATCGGATTTTAATGGAATTTTTATTGCCAGAGACCGTGTTGCATCAAATCTCCGTCTATCACGAGCAAATCGCTTAGAATAATGGTTATGCATATTGAAATTTCTATCCCGGCACAAACGCTGACACTGTTTGACGACAATGGTGGACAAGTGACGCGCTACGCCGTCTCGACGGCAGCCAATGGCGTAGGTTGCGTCAAAAACAGTGGTTGTACACCACTGGGCGCACATATTATTCGTGCCAAAATCGGTGGCGGGGCGGCTGAAAATACAGTGTTTGTCGGCAGGCGCGCCACCGGTGAAATATTTACGCCAGATTTAAAGTTGCAGTTCCCTGACCGCGACTGGATTTTAACCCGCATTCTTTGGCTGAGTGGCACTGAGCCGGGCAAAAACCGCCTGGGTAATGTCGATACCATGCAGCGTTATATTTATATCCATGGCACGCCCGATGCGACCGAGTTAGGCGTGCCTGGCTCTCATGGCTGCGTGCGCATGCGCAATGCAGACTTGATCGAATTATTCGAGCAGGTGCCCGTCGGTACCACCGTTAACATTTGTGAGGCGGATGATTAAGCGCTTTGCAACACTATTGCCCGTGGTCTTCGGGGTGCTATGCCTGACCTTCGCCTTGTTGCATCTAGTGCCGGGCGACCCGGTCGATGTCATGCTGGGCGAGTCTGCCAGTGCTGCTGACCGCACCGCACTCAAAGCACAACTGGGGCTGGATCAGCCTGTGCTGGTGCAATTCGGCCAGTATGTGATGCATCTGCTGCAAGGGGATTTGGGTGCCTCTATCCATACACAAACCCCGATCTCGCAACTATTATGGCAAGCCTATCCGGCTACGTTATTACTGGCCGTGGTCGCATTAGCGATAGGGCTGTCTATCGGTATTCCATTGGGCATCTGGTCTGCGCTCAAGGCCGGACACTGGCAAGATGTAATGATTACCATGTTGAGTATCCGCCTGGCGGCGATGCCTGCGTTCTGGCTGGGGCCGGTGCTGATGCTGGTATTTGCGGTCTGGCTGGGCTGGTTGCCTGTGAGTGGCATGGCGAACGCAGCCAGCATTGTGTTGCCAGCAATGACGTTGGGGCTTGGCTTAAGCGCCATTTTGACGCGTATGACCCGTACCAGCCTGCTGGAAGTATTGAATGAGGATTATATCCGCACCGCGCGTGCCAAAGGTTTGAGCGAGCGGCAAGTGTTGCTCAAGCACGCATTACGCGCCGCCTTATTACCGTTGGTGACTATTGTCGGTTTGCAAATGGGCAGCTTACTGGCCGGCGCCGTGATTACCGAAACCATTTTTAGCTGGAACGGCATCGGCCGCTTGCTGGTAGATAGCATAGAAAAACGCGATTACCCGGTCACGCAGGCCTGTGTGCTGGTGGTGGCGTTTAGTTATGTGCTGATCAATCAGCTGACAGATGTGGTTTATCGCTGGCTGGATCCGCGCACGCGAGGCGCAGCATGAAAGCCTTTTCGTTGCTGACGTTGAGCTTTTGGCTACTTGCCGTGCTCCTGGGGCATGCGATTGGTTTGAATCCCAACCAGATCGACCTTAACGCCATTCTGCAATGGCCGAGTCTGCAACATTGGCTAGGCACAGACGATTTGGGGCGTGATATTCTGGCGCGCGTCATTCGCGGGGTAGAGGTTTCTTTTCTGGTTACTGTGGTTGTTACTGCCGTGACGATGACGGTTGGCCTGAGCATCGGTCTGGTGGCCGGGTATAAAGGCGGCAGGATGGATGCCGTACTGATGCAATTGACCAATATTTTTCTGGCGTTCCCGGGAATGTTACTGGCGATTGCGTTTGCGGCGGTGCTGGGCGCGGGGATTAACAACCTGATTCTTGCGCTGTGCCTGACCGGCTGGGTGACCTACGCCAGGTTGTCGCGCGGCCAGTCATTGGCATTGCGTCAGCGCTTGCATGTGTTGGCGGCGGAGTCCTTAGGTGCCAGCAGTTTGCGGGTGATGTTATTGCATATTTTTCCGCTACTGATATCAATCTTGCTGGTGGAAGCAGCTTATAGCATGGCCAGTGTGATGATTGCCGAGGCGTCATTGTCGTTTCTTGGTTTGGGAATACAGGCGCCCAATGCCTCCTGGGGCGCTATGTTGCGAGACGCTGTGCGTTTTATGCTGGTGGCACCACACTATGTGCTCACTGTCGGCGTGTGCATGATGAGCCTGATCCTGGCCATTAACCTGGGCGGCGATGTATTGCGTGACAAACTGGATGTGCGCAGCGAGGGCTAGATGATTGGAAAAGGTCATTTATGAGAAAACAGTATCGTTACTATGACCTGATCATGGCGGCGTTTGCCGTGGTGCTGGTCTGCTCCAATCTCATCGGCCCTGGCAAAATTACCGAGGTTCATGTGCCCTTACTGGGGGCGCTGACGTTTGGCGCCGGCATTATGTTTTTCCCGATCAGCTTTATTTTTGGTGACATCCTGACCGAAGTATACGGTTATGCCGCCTCGCGCCGCGTAATCTGGACCGGCTTTATCTGCCTGGCCTTTGCTAGCCTCATGGCTTGGGTGATCGTAGCGCTGCCACCGGCGCCAGAATGGCACGACCAGGCGGCCTATCAATCGGTGTTCGGCTCCACGGCGCGCATTGCCATTGCCTCGCTGGTATCGTTTGTGGCTGGCGAGTTCGTCAATTCGTTTGTGCTGGCCAAAATGAAAATCCTGACCCAGGGCCGCTGGCTATGGAGCCGCACCATAGGCTCGACCATTTTCGGGGAAGCGGTCGACACTATCCTGTTTTTCCCGCTGGCCTTTTATGGTTCTGGCGAATTCCCCGATGCCATGATGCCGCAAATCGTGCTGGCACAATTTACGGCCAAAGTGCTGGTCGAAGTCGCATTTACGCCAGTCACCTACAAAATAGTCGCATTTCTCAAACGCGCAGAAAATGAAGATTATTACGATACCCATACCGACTTTAGTCCGTTTAAGCTTTAAACTGGCCACATTTAATAACTTCTCATTATCGGAACCCCATTGAACCTGATTAACTGGTACGAACAAAAAAAGACGCAAGCCGCCGACTGGCAATCTGAAGCAGGTAACCCGCCGCCGAAAGCGGTGGTGATCGCGGACGATACCACTAAGGCGGATGGGGCGTACCGCCTGGCTTGTGAAGGCACTGCATTGCTCTATCGCGGTGACTTTCAAAATGCCAAACAACTGTTACAGGCCATTACGCGCCGCGTAGACCGTAAACCAGTTAAACCTGCGGCGACCATGCTCGAAGCTTTTCACCAGCATCGCGCGCGCCAGATTGGTCGTGCCAATATCACGAATAAAGTATTGATTGAACTCAAGTACGGGGTTTGCGATTTGCCTCGCGCCCCTGATGTGAAGGCTGCGGTGCAAGGCGCGTTGATTGTGGACGAAAAAACCGACAAACTGCCCGCAAGGCTGGTGCTTTCATTACGTGAGCTGCTGGGCATGGTAGGCGCGCATGAATGGCGTAAAAAAGGCGTGCAGATTCATGCGCTAAATGCCAGTATCCACGCTTATTACGGGGTGTATTCCCCTGTGCGTGGTGAGTATCTTGATCTCATAGATCAGGCTCCTCTTAACAGTCCGCAAGTGGCCTGGGATATCGGTACTGGTACGGGGGTAATTGCGGCCATTTTGGTGGCACGCGGCGTGAAGCAGGTGCTTGCCACAGATAACAACCCACGCGCATTAGCGTGTGCTGCAGAGAATGTGCAACGCTTGAATATGCAAACCAATATTCAGGTCCTGCCAGCAGACTTGTTCCCGGAAGGGCAGGCTGACCTGATTGTCTGTAACCCCCCCTGGTTGCCCGCGAAAGCCAATGCGCCGATTGAGCATGCGGTATATGACCCGGATAGCCGTATGCTGAAAGGGTTTTTAAGTGGTTTGAAAACACATTTAACGCCCAATGGTGAAGCATGGCTGGTGATGTCGGATTTAGCCGAGCATATTGGCTTGCGTCAGCCTGAGGCATTGGCCGCGTGGATCAATGAGGCGGGTTTGCAGGTTGTTGAAAAACTGGATATTGCGCCTAAACATGCCAAAGCCAGTGATCAGTCTGACCCTTTGTATGAGGCGCGTGCCAAAGAAATCACCAGTCTTTATCGATTAAAATGTGCTTGAAATTTGAACAATAGGAATATGTTATGTCTTTAGGTCCCGTCATGCTGGATGTGGTTGGCAAAGAGCTCACTGCCGATGACATCCGCCGTTTGCAACATCCGCTGGTAGGCGGGGTGATTTTGTTTGCGCGTAACTTTGAGAGTTGCGAGCAACTCAAGGCGCTGACGGCAAGCATCCATGCCGTGCGTCAGCCGCCGTTGTTAATTGCAGTCGATCATGAAGGCGGCCGGGTACAGCGTTTCAGGGAAGGCTTTAGCAAGATTCCGCCCATGCGTGAATTTGGCCATATCTGGGACAAAAATCCACGCAAGGCCAAAGAGCTGGCGGTGGAGGCAGGCTATGTGCTGGGCGCCGAGTTGCGTGCGCATGGTGTGGATTTCAGTTTTACGCCGGTGCTGGACATGGATTATGGTGACAGCCTGGTCATCGGTGACCGTGCGTTTCACCGCGACCCGCAAGCGATCAACGAGTTGGCGTTCAGTTTGATGCAAGGCTTGAAAAAAGCGGGCATGGCAGCAGTGGGCAAGCATTTTCCTGGCCATGGCTTTGTGGTGGCTGATTCGCATGTGAGTATCCCGGTCGATGAGCGCGAGTTTGACCAGATTGCGCAAAACGACATGCAGCCCTTTGTACGCATGATAGACGAAGGCTTGCACGCAGTGATGCCTGCGCATGTGATTTACCCTAAAGTGGACGAAAAACCTGCCGGATTTTCACCGCGCTGGTTACAGAAGGTATTGCGTGAACGCCTGGGCTTTAATGGCGTGATTTTTAGTGATGATTTGAGCATGGAAGGCGCGACCGTCGCAGGGAATGTGACAGCGCGCACCTTGGCGGCGTTGAGTGCGGGTTGCGATATGGTCTTGCTATGTAACCGCCCTGATTTGGCAGATGAATTACTGGCAAACCTGGACTGGAAAATCTCGGCACAAAGTATTGCACGCCTGGCGCGCATGCATGGCGGGCACCATCCGCAGGACATGGTTGGGTTGCGTGAATCTGCTTATTATGTGGATGCGATAAAAAGGGTGGCTATGGTTGGTCAAAAAGAGTCTGATTTGTTTGCCTGAATCAACGGTGATGCGCTAAGCTAGTCTATTATTGATAGCAATTTAATAACTGTGTAAGCAACGGTATCGATTATGAAATGGATTATTCTCGGGATATTCTTATCCTCGGTCAGTTATGTTCACTTTCGCGGTAAAGTGCGGCATCGTTTTTACCGCCAGGTGTTTGACCACTCAGGCATCGTGTCACCGTTTAATGTATTTTTATACCTGTTCTCAAAAGCACCGACCACGCCTTATTTGTCGGTGAATGAATTCCCTGAGTTGAAGTTAATCACCGACCGTTGGCAGGAAATTCGTGAAGAGGCTTTACACGTACGCGAACAAGAGCGTATTGCGGCGGCACAAACCAATAACGACGCGGGTTTTAACTCGTTTTTTAAAACCGGCTGGAAGCGTTTCTACCTTAAATGGTATGACGCACATCATCCTTCTGCCAGTATTTATTGCCCGAAAACAGTGGCTTTGTTGCAAAGCATTCCCAGCGTGAAAGCGGCCATGTTTGCCGAGTTGCCGCCAGGTGCTCACTTGCGCCCGCACCGTGACCCGTACGCGGGCTCCTTGCGTTTTCATTTGGGCTTGGCGACGCCTAATAATGACCAGTGTTTTATCCGTGTCGATGGTGAAGACTATAGCTGGCGCGATGGTCAGGCGGTGATGTTTGACGAAACCTATATCCATGAAGCGTATAACAAGACCGACGAAACGCGTGTGATTCTGTTCTGCGATATTGAGCGCCCCATGCGTTATGGCTGGGCACAGGCAATCAATCGTTTCCTGGCGAATACTATTGTCACTGCCGCTAGTTCACCGAACGAAGCCGGGGACCAGACTGGCGTGATTAACCGTTTGTTCCACTATGCCTGGGTCGTTGGGCAATATCGCCGTCGTTTTAAAAAGTGGAATAAAAATGTCTATCAAATCACACGTATCATTTTGATTGCATTGGTTTGTTACGCGATCTGGAAGCTGTAGTTAATAGATAGCGTCACACAAATGTCATGATTAAAACTTGAAACTTTGTGCGTTTGCCATTATCTTAATCCTAAGTAAGTTTTAAAAAAGTTTTATTGAGAGGAAAAAACACTATGTCAGATATGCAAGTTTTAGGTCGTGAGAGTAATGTATCCGCGGCGCAAAATCGCGTGCTGCGTAATACATATGCTTTGCTCGGCTTGAGCATGGTGCCGACGGTGATTGGTGCTTATGTCGGCATGCAAATGAATTTTGGCTTTATGGCCGCGCATCCGTTTATCTTTGCCATTGGCTTTATGGCCGTGATGTTCGGCATGTTCAAACTGATCGCTGTGAACCAGAACAGTGGTGTAGGGGTGTGGTTGTTGTTGGCCATGACCTTTGTTTTCGGCGTGATGTTAGGCCCGATTCTGCAATTTGCACTGCATTTGCGTAACGGTGCCGAGATTGTTGGTTTGGCTGCTGCCGGTACGGGGATTACTTTCCTGAGTCTGGCTGCCATCGGTTCTTCACCTGCGCGTGATTTCAGCGGCATGGGCAAGTTCCTGATGATCGGCCTGATCCTGGCGATTGTGGCTGGTTTGGCTAATATGTTCTTCCAGATTCCTGCTTTGTCACTGGCCATTTCTGGTGTGTCCGTACTGATTTTCTCAGGCTACATTTTGTATGACGTCAACCAGATCGTACGTGGTGGTCAAACCAACTATGTGATGGCAACCCTGAATCTGTATCTAGATATCTACAACCTGTTTGTTAACTTGTTGAACATCCTGCTCGCTTTACTGGGCAACCGCGATTAAGCACATAGATTAAGATTCAAATAAAACCCGCCAGTTGGCGGGTTTTTTATTAGCCCATTTGGGGTATTGCATTAAATACATATCAGGCATACAGTTGTCGTTCTAATTTTTACAACGGTTGAGAAGGGGGATGTATGTCAGTAGTAACAAAAACTTTGTGTGCGGTTGCTGTGTGTGGCGCATTATCAGCACCTGCTCAGTCCGCAGTGATTTTTTCAGATAATTTTGATAGTTATACCGCTGGTTTAAATGTGACTGATTTTGCTGGTAACTGGACCGTGACCAACGGCACAGTCGATGTAATTGGTAATGGCTATTTTGATTTCTACCCTGGTAACGGCTTATATATCGATTTGGATGGCAGTACAAGTGACGCCGGTGACTTTAGCTCCAAAGCCCTGAATGTGGCTGCCGGGACGTATACACTGGAGTTCGTCTTGTCCGGCAGTACACGTGGTGAGTCAAATACAGTAGACGTCAGTTTTGGTAGCTATAACGAAACCTTTAACCTGACTTCTGATGCGCCAGTCACTATTTATACACGTACTGTAAATTTTGCTTCTAACTCATTAGCCTCGGTCGTATTTAAAAATGGTGGTGGTGACAACATGGGTGCATTGCTATTGAATGTCTCAGTCGCCTCAGTGCCTGAAGCCGAAACGGCTGCCATGATGCTCGCTGGTTTGGGCATTATGGGTTCTATTGTGCGCCGCAGAAAATCTACTTAAGCAATAAACTGGTTGTTATGAAACAAAAGCCCGCTTAATGCGGGCTTTTTTTATTTGCGCGATGTTTATTGCGTAGCAAATGGTTTGCTCTGTATGGTTTATTGCAGCCAAAGCGGCTGCCAGCAACCGTTAAAAGTGGTTGTAAAGATTAATTAAATCTTAACTGTCTGATTATATTGATCTAATTATCTTGGTTGAGATGGTTTGATTTTTGCAGTCTTCCCCTGCGGAGGGGAAGTATGTTAAATAAAAAAATAAAGTCGGTGTTGTTTCTTGCAACCTATTCTTGTGTATCAGTGGCGGCAGATGGTGGCGATGACGCTGCCAGTAACGAGCAGAAGAGCGCAGACTCTCAACGTGCGATACAGCTTGATGAAGTAGTGGTTAAAGCGAAGCGGCGTAGTGTCATTACGCCATTGCCTGGTCTGGTGATTGATAAAGAAAAAATGACCACCAATGTGCAAAGCATTAGTGGTAAAGAAATCGCGGATTCAAAGTCAATCAATATCACTGACTTGATGAATAACTCAATGCAATCGGTCACCATCAATGATTATGCCGGGAACCCATTTCAGCAGGATCTAAACTTTCGTGGTTTTACCGCCTCGCCACAGATCGGCACCCCGCAAGGGATTTCCGTTTACCTGGATGGTGTACGCGTCAATGAGGCCTTTGGTGAAGTTGTGAATTGGGATTTTATCCCCATGAATGCTATCGCCAGCCTCGATATGATTCCTGGATCTAATCCGCTATTTGGCCTGAATACGCTAGGTGGTGCTTTGGCGCTGACTACCAAGAACGGGTTTACGCACAATCAGGCGCACGCAGAGGTGATGGGTGGTGCCTGGGGGCGTGAACAAATGCAATTCTCCAATGGTTTTAATAATGGCAGGCTTGGCCTGTTTGTGGCCTATAACCATTTCAAGGAGGATGGCTGGCGTGACAACTCGCCTTCTAATGTTCGTCAATTATTTACCAGTGCAAATCTTCGCACTGATTTTGCTGAAATTAGTTTGACTGCGTTGAATGTTGATACCGCTTTAACGGGTAATGGTGTTGTCCCTTATGAGTTGTATGAGCAAGATAGAAAAGCAGTGTTTACATCCCCAGACCAGAACAAGAATGGACTGGAGCATTACAACCTAACCGGCAGGTTTGACCTTAGTGATAACGTGACCGTATCAGGGTTGACCTATCGTCGCAGTGTCAAACAGGATGCAATTGGCTCCGATTTTTATGATGGTTTCCCTGCGATGTCAAACCGCATTGGCATTTCAACACCATTGTGCCCTGATGGAAGTTACCCTGATGGTGGTGCGAATTCAGATAGCCCAGGTTCTGGATGTGCTGGTTTACTACCTAATGGAGTGTTCAGTACATCCAGCTTAGACCAAGGCTCTAAAGGCTTCGCCTTTCAGTTAAATCATATTACAGATAAAAATGAACTCACAGCAGGGGTTACTTATGACACTAATGATATTAATTTTCAACAAGGTGAGATGTTTGCAGATATTGGTGCTGAGCGGCAGCTAGTTGAGAACCCGAGTTATTACACTGATTACGGTTTGATTGCTGCAGCGTTTCCTATTGTGCGAAACCGCTTGACTGGTAGTAGTACGACAAAAAGTATTTTTGTGAGTGATACATGGTCTCCTGTTGATAGTGTGCATTTAACTTTGGGTGCCAGATTCAATCGTACCCGGGTAAAAAATTATCTAGAGTCTGAACGAGGGAAAGGCTTGTATCAATTTGATAATCCGGCTACTTATTTTGATCCAGATAATGACAGGTGTGCGGTAAGCGATAGTGATTCACAGGCTCGCTTTATTTGTACAAAGGGTAATTATTTGTATCGTAGCTTCAACCCGTCTGCGGGATTTGCATGGGAGGTTAAGCCAAATTTAGTTGCGTACGGTAACGTTAGTCGTGGGGCACGTACCCCTTCTGTTATTGAGCTTGGTTGTGCGATTGATCGAACGCAAATTGTTAATGACATAAACTTTCAGTTTGGTTGTGCAATCCCTACATCACTCACAGCGGACCCTTATCTCAAGCAGGTTCGCTCTACCTCTTATGAGGCAGGTACTCGAGGTGTTTTGCAAAGCTTTGTTGGAAGCCAGCCTCTAAACTGGAATCTCAGCTTTTTTAGAACAGAGCTCACCAACGATATCTTGTTCGTTCCGCTGGGCCGAAAAAATCGCGGGGTATTCGACAACTTTGGTGCCACCCTTAGGCAGGGTATTGAGGCCAGTGTCTCAAGTGCTTGGGACGCGCACCGGTTCAGTTTTAATTACACCTGGATGAAAGCTACTTTTGAGTCACCTTCATCAATTATCAATCCCAATAACAGTTCGAATGTTGTCGTTGATGCTCAGAATTATGTTTACGTTAAACCTGGCGATGAGTTGCCTGGTATGCCTAACCATATTGTGCAAGCTAGTTGGAATTATGCACCAAGCAAGAAATTTGATATGACGCTCAATATGGTATTGCACTCATCATCGTATGTGAGAGGCAATGAAAATAATAAGCATGAAGTGCGCGAAGCGACAAACGTGAGTGTGGGGGGTAATAATCGTGATCCATATGATTATATCGGCAAAGGCACCATCCCTGGCTATGCCGTGTTTAATCTCCGTGCTAATTACAAATTCGATAACGGCTTTTCTCTATTCGCGCGTTTGGACAATGTATTTGATCGAGAATATGCCACGGCAGGTAACCTTGGACGTACACCGTTTACTCCGACCAGTGGCGCTGCAGCGAGTGATGCCTCCGGTTTTAACTATAACTCCGATC
>Ga0207974_100175_pt1 | contig 25972 bp, 23 predicted proteins | sample LakWasMe87_LOW11_2_FD_183911 | JGI IMG/M metagenome (GOLD analysis project Ga0207974, IMG submission 183911) | Freshwater sediment methanotrophic microbial communities from Lake Washington under simulated oxygen tension - Sediment Metagenome... | ecosystem: Environmental > Aquatic > Freshwater >...
GAGGCATTGCCGGCTTCCCCAAGCGCGATGAGAGCGAATACGACACGTTTGGCACCGGCCATTCCAGCACCTCAATTTCAGCCGCGTTAGGCATGGCTGTTGCTGCCAAAGCACAAGGATCGAATCGCCGCAGCGTGGCGATCATTGGCGATGGCGCCATGACTGCTGGCATGGCATTTGAAGCGTTGAATAATGCTGGCGATATGGATACCAACATTTTGGTGATCCTCAATGATAACGACATGAGCATCTCCAACAACGTCGGCGCGCTTAACAATTACCTTGCGCGTTTAATGTCCGGCAAGCTATATGACAGCGTGCGCCGCAGCGGCAAAAAAGTGCTGGATATCATGCCGCCGGTGAAGGAATTCGCGCGCCGTGCCGAAGAACATGCCAAAGGCATGGTGACGCCAGGGACGCTATTTGAAGAATTCGGCTTTAACTATATTGGCCCGATTGACGGTCACGATATCGACACCCTGGTCGATACGCTGGGCAATATCCGCCAGTTGCAAGGCCCGCAGTTTTTGCACGTTGTGACACAAAAAGGCAAAGGCTACAGCCCGGCCGAAGCGAATCCGAACAAATACCATGGCGTGAGCAAGTTCGACCCGCAAAACGGGCATAGTCTGAGCCATAGCGAGCGACCAAGTTATACGCAAATATTCGGCGACTGGCTGGTCGACATGGCCGCAGCAGATGACAAACTGGTCGGCATCACGCCTGCCATGTGTGATGGTTCCGGCCTCAACCGCTTTGCTGAAGCCTACCCACAACGCTATTTTGATGTGGGCATTGCCGAGCAACATGCCCTGACATTTGCTGCGGGCATGGCCTGTGACGGCCTGAAACCGGTGGTGGCGATTTACTCGACATTTTTGCAACGCGCGTATGACCAATTGATTCATGATATCGCCTTGCAAGACCTGGACGTATTACTGGCGATTGACCGTGCTGGACTGGTCGGCGCCGATGGCCCGACACATGCCGGCAGCTTTGATTTAAGCTTTTTGCGCTGTATCCCCAATATCGTCATCATGGCGCCTAGCAATGAAAACGAGTGCCGCCAAATGCTGACGACAGGCTACCAGTATCCGGGCACTGCCGCCGTGCGTTACCCACGCGGCAGTGGCATAGGTGCGAGTATTTCGCCAGCCTTAGAATCACTGCCTATCGGCAAAGCACACTTGGTGCGCCACGGTAAAAAAGTCGCCATCCTAGCCTTTGGCAGCATGCTGCAACCAGCGCTACAAGCGGCAGAAGCCTTTGATGCCAGCGTAGTCAATATGCGTTTTATCAAACCACTCGATGAAGCCATGGTGCTGGAAATGGCGCGCACGCACGATTACCTGCTCACCGTGGAAGAAAATGCCGTGATGGGTGGCGCTGGCGCGGCCGTGATGGAATGTTTGCAAGCGCATGGCCTAGCCAAACCGATACGCTGCCTCGGCTTGCCAGACCAATTCATCGAGCATGGCAGCCACGAAACTATGCTGGCCGAATGTGGTCTAGACCATAACGGTATCAAGTCTGCTATTGAGAAATTAATTTCCGAGTAGTAAACTCAACTATTAATTAACAGGCGGGAATGCCCGCGATGGAACCCTGATGAATCAACCCGTGATCCCCACAACGATCGAAGATGTACAGAATACGCCAGACGTGCGTAGACTGGATATCAACAAAGTCGGTATCAAATCTATTCGCCACCCGGTGATTGTCAAAGACAAATCTGGTGGTGAGCAACATACTGTGGCCCTGTTTGATATGTATGTGCATTTGCCACATAACTTCAAAGGCACGCATATGTCTCGCTTTGTCGAGATTTTGAACATGAATGAGCACGCCATTTCGATCGACTCATTCGAAACCATTTTGCGTCAAATGGTAGAACGGCTGGAAGCTGAATCCGGTTATGTGGAAATGCGTTTCCCTTATTTCATCAATAAAGCCGCGCCGGTTTCCGGCGTCAAAAGCTTGCTGGATTATGATGTGACCTTTATTGGTGAGATCAAACAAGGTAATTTTGAAATCACCGTCAAAGTCATGGTGCCAGTCACCAGCCTGTGTCCATGCAGTAAAAAAATCTCCGACTATGGCGCACACAATCAGCGCTCGCATGTCACAGTGACAGCCCTCTTGAATGACTTTATGTGGCTGGAAGACCTGGTGACACTGATTGAAGATCAGGCCTCTTGCCAGCTGTATGGTTTGCTCAAACGCCCGGATGAAAAGTTTGTGACCGAGCGTGCTTATGACAATCCAAAATTCGTCGAAGATATGGTGCGCGACGTCGCTGCACAGCTCAATGATGAGAAACGCATTGTGAAATATGTGGTTGAATCAGAGAACTTTGAGTCTATCCACAACCACAGCGCGTACGCTCTGATTGAGCGCGATAAACGCGTCAATTAATCGTCGCAGTAGAAATAAAAACAGCCCGCATGCGGGCTGTTTTACTTTGATCGGCTGTCATTGCATCAATGGCTAAACATGCCTTTACGGGCATAGGGTTGCGATAGATGCAAGCCAAGTGCCACAATAATGGCACCGAGTAGCGGAAATAAAGCCGCCAGGGTAAACGTCAGTTGCCCGCCCAGGTATTGCAAGGCAAACCCACCCAGCAAACCACCCAGCGCCCCGCCGATGCCATATGCCACACTGTTATAAATGGCTTGCCCTTTGGCCTGGTGGCGGCCATTAAAATATTGCGTCACGACTTCCACAGATGCTGCATGGAAGCTGCCAAAAGTGAAGGCATGCATGGTTTGCGCCAGCAACAATAACCATAAGTTATCCGGCACCAGGCCCATCATGGTGAAACGTACGACGCCAATCAGCAGGCTCGCTAGCAAAATGGTTTTGAGTTTAAAGTGTGTCATGATCCAAGGCATCTTGATAAAAATGCCAATTTCGCAAATCACGCCCAGTCCCCATAACCAGCCTATCATGCCTTTGCTGTAGCCATGCTCAGCCAGGTAGATAGAGTAAAAATTGTACATCAGACCATGCGCTGTCACCATCATGGCGCAACCCACTAACAACGAAATCACGGCAGGCTGCTTCAATATTTGCCACACGGAGAAATCGTCATGTGCATGCGGCGGCACATGCGCTTCAGGCAACTTCCACGTCAGTCCAAACAAGGTACATTGCACCAGTAAAATAAACCAGAGCAGGCTGCCAATACCAAACCAGTCAGTCAGATAGCCCAACAGCACCGAAGCAAAAATAAAGCCCCACGAGCCCCACAAGCGGATTTTGCTGTAATGGCCGTTAGTGCTGGCCAAATGCGCCAGTACCAGCGACTCAGACAATGGCAAGGTCGAGCTGGTGAACAAGCTGAGGGCGATCATCACCACAAACATGCTGGTGAAATCATGCGCCCAGAAAATGGCGATAAACCCCAGCAGGCCGAGAAAGGCCGTCATGCGTATCCAGCGCACGCGCTGCCGTGTGTGATCGGCCAGCCAGCCCCACAAATTAGGCGCCACAATGCGGCTCAGCTGGAACAGCGACATCAGAATGCCAATATCGGCCGGGGAAAAGGATTCTGCGGTCAGGTACAAGCCCCAGTAAGGGACAAACGCACCGATAAAGAAGTAATAGATAAAATAGAAACGCGAGAGATTAAAGTGTAAGGCGTGACTCATAACATACTCGCGCGTTGGTAAATATCGCCCAAGCCTGTGCCTGGGCGTTGAAAGACATTACAGCGTCGGCACCTTGGAATGCACGTCTGCATTCTGACCACGGTTGCGCAAGGCATGATCCATCAGCACCAGCGCCAGCATAGCTTCCACGATCGGCGTCGCACGGATGCCGACACATGGGTCGTGGCGACCAGTAGTTTGCATCATCACCGCCTCACCTGCCTGGTTGATAGAATGCCTTTGTTGCGGAATGCTGGACGTTGGCTTGAACGCGACATTGACGACAATGTCCTGGCCACTGGAGATGCCCCCCAAAATGCCTCCGGCATGATTGGTAGCAAAGCCTTGCGGTGTCAGTTCATCGCTATGCACGCTACCACGCTGGGCAATTGAAGCAAAACCAGCACCAATTTCTACACCTTTCACAGCGTTAATGCCCATCATGGCGTGCGCAATATCGGCATCCAGGCGGTCGAATACAGGCTCGCCCAGGCCAACTGGCACTTTCTCGGCCACCACGGTAATCTGCGCACCCACTGAGTCGCGCTCACTGCGGACCTGGTCCATATAGGCTTCCAGTTGCGGTAAGATCTCGACATTGGGTGAAAAGAAGGCATTGCCTTCTTGCGCCAGTGCATCCCAGCTCACAAACGGAATCTTGATTTCGCCAATCTGGCTTAAGTAGCCACGAATCTGCACGCCGTATTGTTGCTTGAGCCATTTTTTGGCAATCGCACCAGCCGCCACGCGCACAGCAGTTTCACGCGCACTGGAGCGGCCACCACCACGGTAATCGCGGATGCCGTATTTTTGCGTGTAGGTATAATCCGCATGGCCGGGGCGGAACGTATCCATGATTTTGCTGTAATCTTGCGAACGCTGGTCAGTGTTGCGGATCAACAAGCCAATTGGTGTGCCAGTCGTTTTACCTTCAAACACACCAGACAGAATTTCCACTTCGTCAGCTTCGGCGCGCTGGGTCACATGGCGCGACGTCCCCGGTTTGCGGCGGTCGAGGTCCACTTGCAAATCTGCCGCACTCAGCTCCAGCCCAGGTGGGCAACCATCGACAATGCCGCCAATGCCAGGGCCATGTGACTCGCCAAACGAGGTCAAGGTAAACAAGGTGCCGATGGTATTGCCAGACATGCGATTTTCCCACTGAATAATTTTCTTTATTTTAGCATAGACTGGCCAGCCACCTGTTCGCGGGTTGATTTCCAGCCGGTGAACGCTTATGCTGGAACGGCAATTTTACCTGGGATGACAATGGCAAAACGTAAACATACGCACCGCAAGCACAGACTGCTGGGCGCTGATAACCCGGCACTCATCGAGAACCCTGCAGGTCCGCCCCTACCTGCTGCCTGTATCCACAAAATTTGCTACAACGCGCAAGATATCCTGTCAGCCCAACTCACCATGCAGGAGATCGTCAATTGGCAGCCACCCGCCGGGCATGTCGCCTGGATCAATGTGCATGGCGTACTTGATATTCCATTGTTACAAGCGGTCGCCCGCCGGTTCAAATTGCACCCGCTGGTACTGGATGATATTTTAAATACCGAGCAGCGGCCTAAACTCGACACCTATCCGGACTACCTGTTTCTGGAAACACGCCTGTTTTACTATGATACAGAAAGCATGAGCGTCAGCTCTGAGCAAATCAGCATGGCTTTGGGACGTGAGTGGCTGCTCACTTTCCAGGAAAGGCCTTCCGGCAGTTTTGAACCGGTGCGTGAACGCTTGCGCCAGGGCCAGGCATTATTGCGCCAGAGCGGCCCTGACTATTTATGCTACGCCCTGCTGGATAGCCTGATGGAACGTTACTTTCAGGTGCTGGAAGCCATTAATGAAGATGCCGAACAACTTGAAAGCCAATTACTGGATCGCCCCAGCCCGGAAGATTTACAGAATATCCACCGCCTTAAACATGTCACGATACAGCTGCGGCGCGCGGTGTGGCCATTGCGTGAAGTACTGAATAGCTTGATTCGTAATGAACACGGATTTTTTAGTCCGCAAACGGTGCCTTATTTGCGTGACCTGTATGACCATACCGTGCATTTCACAGAATCACTGGAAGAGATTCGTGACACCTTAAGTGGCCTGATGGATATATACATGACCAGCCTCAGCCAGCGCGTGAATCTGGAGGTGCGTGCGCTGACCGTCGTCGCCATGCTGTTTATGCCGGCCACCCTGATTGCGGGAATTTTTGGCATGAACTTTAACGAAATGCCTTGGTTAAAAGACCCCGATGGCTTTTGGTGGGCAATATTGATGATGTTACTGATTGCGGTGGCGATGTTGCTAGTGTTCTGGCGGCGTCAATGGCTGAGTAGCCGCCGCGATTCTTAGCAACTTAAGCGGCCAGCAGCTCAGGGCGCGGCAATTGCTTGATCACATCCTGCAACTCGTAATACAGGGCCATGTAATCTTGCGCGGCAGCACTGTCGGCATCATATTCAAACACGTGTTGCCCCATGCGCGCACTCTCTGCCAATGCAGCATGCTCATGTATCTTGCTGATCAGCACCTCGCTGCCAAACAGGCGGCGCATTTCCTGCTCCACCTCAGTGGTCATCGCCTTGCGTTTATCGGCACGCGTGAGTAAATAGCGGCGCTGTACTTTCCGTTTTAATACTGGTTGCAAGGCATTCAGCGCCTTATCCATCTTAACGGCAGAATTGATTGACAGATAGTCGGTGGACACCGGTACCAGCACCAGATCACTGGCAAATACTGCACTCAGTGAAATCACCCCCACACACGGGCAACAATCCATAAAGACTTCCAGCGCCGGTTGTGCGTCTTCGAGAACGCGCAAGCCTTGGCCCAGCCGGCCTAATGTCGCCGGGCCACGACCAAACTGTGAATCGACCTTCATTAATTCAGAATTGGCCGGAATCAATTGCAGGCCATTACGTAAAGGCTGGCACAAAGTATCCAGCGGTGTCGCATCCTGATAAAACCTGAACAAGTGCTGCTGCAGATCAAGGCCGGTGTGCTTGTACATCTCGGTGAGCCTGGCTTGAGGATCCATATCCAGCAAGGCTACCTGACGCTTTTTACGATAACTGGCAGCGGCCAGATTAAGTGCAGTGGTGGTCGCACCCACTCCTGCTTTCTGATTAAAAATAGCAATTTTCAACATGATCAAGTTTGCTCGGCACGGTGTTAAACATCAAAATGTTGCAAGCGATGCATGTCATCATAAACGATGTTGACAGCAGAGACCACCCCGCTCGCGGCGAGCTTGTGCATGGAAAATGTGCAGGTAGAAAAAAAGAAACCCGCTAATGCGGGTTAAAAGGGGGTTTGGATCAGGAGGAAATCAATGCTAGTCGTTGAAGATCAACTAAACCAGCCATCAAACAAAACATTTTGTGTTTCGTTTAAAGATGGGTCCAGTATAGGGAGGAGTTATTGCAGTAATTTGACCAAGCTGTAACTGAATTGTAAAAGGCAAAATTCAATTGTTATTAAATTGTAACTTTAATAAAAACAACAACTTGCAGACACCGTTTAACGCAAAACGGTAAAAAAATAAGTGGCCAATAGTTTAGCAGGGTTTTACCCGCCAGACTATCGGCCACCCTGTGACAAATTGATTAACTGAAAAAGTCGCGCGCTTTATCTACCCAGCTTTTATTCTTGGGGCTGTGTTTGCCCGCATCAGCCTGGGTGCTGCTTTCAAATTCACGCAGCAGGTCTTTCTGTTTTTCTGTCAGGCGCACCGGGGTTTCAACCACTACATGTACCATCAGGTCACCATGCTCGCTGGAACGTAACGGTTTGATACCTTTGCCGCGTAAGCGGAACACGCTACCGGTTTGTGTTTCAACCGGGATTTTCATCTTGGCTGCGCCATCCAGCGTCGGCACTTCAATTTCACCACCCAACGCTGCCGTGCTAAAACTGATCGGCATTTCGCAATGCAGGTTTGCGCCTTCGCGCTGGAAAATCGGATGTTCCTTGAGATGCACGACAACGTATAAGTCACCGGTTGGTCCACCATTGACACCCGCCTCGCCTTCGCCGCTGAGGCGGATACGATCGCCTTCGTCGACACCAGCCGGGATTTTAACGTTCAAGGTTTTATTTTGTTTCACACGGCCGCCACCATGGCAGGTCGGGCAAGGCTCTTTCACCATTTTGCCGGTGCCATGACATTTAGGGCAAGTTTGCTGCACAGAGAAGAAACCCTGCTGCATGCGCACCTGGCCATGACCATTACACGTGGTACACGTAACAGGTGACGTACCAGGGCGCGCCCCCGAGCCATGACAGGTTTCGCAGCTGGTTTGGACCGGGATGCGAATCTTGGTTTCGGTGCCTTTGGCGGCATCTTCGAGTGAAATTTCCAGGTTGTAACGCAAGTCAGCGCCACGATACACGTTAGAACGCTGATTACGCGCACCGCCGAAAATATCACCAAAAATATCGCCGAATGCGTCACTGAAATTGCCGGAGTTAAAGCCGCCAAAACCACCACCCATACTAGGGTCAACCCCGGCGTGGCCATACTGGTCATAGGCGGCACGCTTCTGGTCGTCGCTCAGAACCTCATAAGCTTCTTTGGCTTCTTTAAAGCTTTCTTCGGCTTTCGGGTTATCCGGGTTGCGGTCAGGGTGAAACTTCATGGCCAGCTTCTTAAAGGCTTTTTTAATTTCCTCTTCGCTGGCGTCACGGTTTACACCTAACACTTCGTAATAATCTTTTTTTGCGGCTGCCATAGTTTTTCCGTTTAATGCGCTTGCGCCATAAAGACAAACACACCCGCGATCAGCGTAGTGTGTTTGCCGGCATCATTGAAAAAAGGGCGAGCACCTAAATACTCGCCTCTTTCAAGCTTAGTCTTTCTTCACTTCTTCAAACTCGGCATCCACCACATCGCCTTCAACCGTTTTTTCGCCTTCCGCTTGCTGTGCGCTCTCGGTGTTAGCCTGCGCCTGTTGTTCAGCGTAGACTTTTTCACCCAGTTTTTGCGAAGCTTCCATCAAGGCGTTGGTTTTGGCTTCGATCACTTCTTTGTCATCGCCATCCTTGGCCACCGCTTCCAGCTCTTTAATCGCGTCCTCGATCTTGGCTTTTTCATCGGCTTCAATCTTGTCGCCATGTTCAGCCAGCGATTTCTTCACGCTGTGTAATACGCTGTCAGCCTGGTTACGGGCATCGACCAGTTCACGCAGTTTCTTGTCTTCATCAGCATATTTAGCCGCATCTTCTTCCATGCGCTGAATTTCTTCTTCAGACAAACCGGAGTTGGCCTTGATAGTGATTTTGTTCTCTTTGCCGGTCGCTTTGTCTTTGGCAGACACATGCAGAATACCGTTGGCATCGATGTCAAACGTCACTTCAATTTGCGGCATGCCGCGTGGTGACGGTGGAATGTCACTCAGGTTAAACTGACCCAGGCTCTTGTTGCCAGACGCCATTTCGCGCTCACCTTGCAGCACATGAATGGTCACGGCGTTCTGGTTGTCTTCAGCAGTTGAAAACACTTGAGATGCCTTGGTAGGAATCGTGGTGTTTTTCTTGATCAGCTTGGTCATCACGCTGCCCAGCGTTTCAATCCCCAGTGACAATGGAGACACGTCCAGCAACAACACGTCTTTAACGTCACCTTTCAATACGCCACCCTGAATCGCAGCCCCGACAGCCACGGCTTCGTCTGGGTTCACATCTTTACGTGGTTCCTTGCCAAAAATCTCTTTCACTTTTTCTTGCACTTTTGGCATACGGCTTTGACCGCCAACCAAAATGACATCAGAAATGTCGGAAGGAGACACGCCAGCATCTTTCAATGCGGTTTTACATGGCGCAATGGTACGCTCAATCAACTCTTCAACCAGGGACTCCAGTTTGGCACGGGTGATTTTCACCACCAAGTGCTTAGGACCGCTGGCATCTGCCGTAATGTAAGGCAGGTTGACTTCAGTTTGCTGTGCGCCAGACAATTCGATCTTGGCTTTTTCAGCCGCTTCTTTCAAACGCTGTTTGGCCAGCAAGTCGTTGCGCAGGTCCAAACCGTTTTCTTTTTTGAACTCATCTGCCAAAAAGTCGATGATGCGGTTATCGAAGTCTTCACCACCCAAGAAGGTGTCACCGTTGGTGGACAACACTTCAAACTGGTGTTCGCCGTCGATTTCAGTAATTTCGATGATCGAAATATCAAACGTACCGCCACCCAGATCGTAGACAGCAATCTTGCGGTCGCCTTCTTGTTTGTCCATACCAAATGCCAAAGCAGCAGCGGTAGGCTCGTTGATGATACGTTTCACGTCCAGGCCAGCGATACGGCCTGCATCCTTGGTGGCCTGACGCTGGCTGTCGTTAAAGTAAGCCGGTACGGTAATCACGGCTTCAGTCACTTCTTCGCCCAGGTAGTCTTCGGCGGTTTTTTTCATTTTGCGCAAGACTTCAGCGGAGATTTGCGGTGGCGCCTGCTTGTTGCCACGCACTTCTACCCATGCATCACCGTTATCTGCTTTAGCAATGGTGTAAGGCATCAGGTCGATGTCTTTTTGCACTTCTTTTTCGTCAAAACGACGGCCAATCAAACGCTTGACCGCAAACAGGGTATTTTTAGGGTTGGTCACTGCCTGGCGTTTTGCCGGGGCGCCGACCAGAATCTCGCCATCTTCCTGATAAGCGATGATAGAAGGCGTGGTACGTGCACCTTCCGCATTCTCAATCACGCGTGGCTTGCCACCTTCCATCACGGCGACGCAGGAGTTGGTTGTCCCCAAGTCGATACCGATAATTTTTGCCATATTATATGTTCCTTAAATTCGTTAATCTTTAATCTGCTGATGCAGTGAACATTGGGATGCTGTGAAAGATTTCAAGCCCCTGTTCTTTAAATGGTTTTTAGTTTTACTTGGCCTGAATCACGGTGACCAAGGCCGGACGCAATACACGCTCATTCAGGCTGTAGCCTTTTTGCAGTACGCTCAACACGGTATTGGGCTCGCCTTCGGCAGGCACCATGCTGATGGCCTGATGCTTGTTCGGGTCAAACTTTTCGCCCAGCGGGCTAATTTCAGCAATATTGAATTTCTCGAACACGCTGAGCAGTTGCTTGGCTGTCAGCTCGACGCCGTTTTTATAACTGGCCACTTCTTCGCTTTCAACCGCCAAGGCCGCATCCAGGCTATCTTTCACTGCCAGCAGTTCACCACTGAATTTTTCCAGCGCAAACTTGCGTGCCTTATCAATATCATCCGCGGCACGGCGGCGAATATTTTCACCTTCGGCTTTGACATACAGCACTTGCGCTTTGGCTTCTTCCAACGCGGCTTCCAGGGCCACAATGCGTGCTTCGTGTGCATCAGCCACGCTGGCTTGCACCTCTTCATGCACAGCGGATTCGTTTGCGGGCACCTCGGAAGGTGTATTTGGTTCTTGCATGGGGCTCCCCTTCTTATTCAACACTATTCACTGTGAGAGATGTCAATAGAAACATTTTTCTCTCAATATCTTTCCAAGGTTGGGGATGCCCCTACTGATTTCAAGGGTAAAGCGTGAATTTGTGTGTGATTTTTTAAATGTGGCCAGAAACTGAACGCACCATAGCAGAGACTTCAGCAATCACCTCTGCCACAGCAGGCAATTGCCCTTTGCCACCCAAATTGACGGCAGCTGCCACACGCCCACCAGCCACGCCGGTAAATGCAGGCTCGGTATCGGTATAAATAGCAACGATGGGGATATCCAGCGCCGCAGCCAGGTGTGATAAACCGGTATCCACCCCCACAGCGAAGCGCACTTGCGGCATCTGGCTGGCGAGTTGTTGCAGGCTGAGCTTAGGCAGCACCAGCGCTTGCGGTACTTGGGCTTGCGAGACCAGCGCCGCAATTCTTTCTGCACGCGCTTTTTCGCTATCACTGGCCCAAGGCAACCACATATGCAAACCTTGCCTGGCATAGTGCTGGCCCAAGGCTACCCAGTGCTCTTCAGGCCATAATTTACTATCGCGGCTAGTCGCATGCAGCGCCAGAAAAGCCTTGACTGGTACGTGCTGACCCAAGCCTGCCAGCCCATAAGCAGGCTTATTTTGCGGCACGGCATAGCCGAGCGCCAGCGCTGCCAGCGTGCGCATACGCACAACGGCATGCTGGCGATAACTAATGGCATACCGATGCTGATAAAACCGGCTGGCCAAGGGCTCGCGAATGGAGTACTTATCGTAACCATGACGCGGTCCGCGTGCCCAAGTCGCCATCACGGCGCTTTTCACCAGCCCCTGTAAATCCAGCACCAGATCATAAGGTTGAGCAGCGACGGCCTGTTTCACGGCGGCAATTTCACGCCAGGTCTGGCGACGCCACCACTGTTTGCGCCAGCGACGCACGGCGACAGTAAACACTTGCGCTACACGCGGATGCAGACGTGGAATATCGGCAAAGCTGGCCTCTACCAGCCAGTCAATATGCGCATCAGGAAAGTGTTGCAGGATATCCTCAACAACAGGCAGGGCGTGGATCACGTCGCCCATAGAGGTGGTTTTGACAATCAGGATGCGTTTCATGGCCGCTATTTTCGCATACAATGCCATCGCATGAAGTTTGCGTTTCTTATATTCAAATACTTTCCTTACGGCGGTGTGCAGCGCGATATGTTGCGCATTGCCAGAGACTGCGTCGCCCTCGGGCATGACGTCACCATCTTCACCGGCGAATGGCGTGGCGATTTGCCGTCAGACATCACCGTTCACCTGTTACAAGCCAAAGGCTGGCTGAACCACCATAGACACCAGTCGTTAATCAGGCAAATGCAACACGCCGTGCAACAACAAGGTTTTGACCGTGTAGTGGGCTTTAACCGCATGCCCGGCCTGGATGTCTATTTTGCCGCCGACCCCTGCTATGCCGAACGCATGTACCACGAGCCTTGGTACAAAAAACTCTCTGGCCGCTATCGGTTTTTCTCGGCCATGGAAAACGCCGTGTTCGGTAAACAGGCTTCTACCCATATTTTGTTACTCAACCAGCATGACCGGGCCATGTTCCAGCGCTGGTATGGCACCGACAATGCGCGTTTTCACCTGATTCCACCCAATATTCCACTACAGCGTTTTAACAGCCAGGCAAGCCAGGTTCACCGCACGTATGTACGCAACACGTTTAACCTGCCAGATGATGCAATTGTGTTGCTGACAGTAGGGTCGGCGTTTATACGCAAAGGGGTAGACCGCGCGATTGATGCCTTGAGTAGCCTGCCAGATGAGTTTAAACAACGCTGCTGGTTATTGGCCGTCGGTGAATTTGAGTCCAGCAGCAATATGCAAGCTTACGCTGCGCAACGTGGTGTGGCCGAGCACTGCATAGAGGCAGGCGGCAGGCCGGATATTCCAGCCCTGATGCTGGGTTGTGATTTACTGATCCATGCCGCGCGCTCTGAGCTGGCCGGGATTGTACTGATTGAAGCCATGACCGCGGGCCTGCCATTACTGGTCAGCGGCGTCTGCGGTTATGCGGGGTATGTGGCAGAAGCCCAAGCAGGCAAGGTGCTCGCGGAGCCTTTTAGCCAGTCGCAATTGAACCGTACATTACTGGAAATGCTGCACCAGTTAGACACAGAGCCCATGTTAGTCACAGCGCATTGGTCAGACAACGCCAAAGCGTTTGTACAACACATGGCGGCGGCTCAAATCGCCCATCCGGAAGCCAATATTATTGCGTCGCCATCCACAGTCGACAAGCACCTTATGGCGCAGCCGGTTTCCCCGGCATAAACGGCACATTGCGCAATTTGTCTGCGGCTGCCTTGCTTGCTTCGCTACGCTGTAGGGCATAAGCCTTGGCCTGTTCCAACAAAGCTGCGGAAGGCAAGTTGGGATCCTCTGGCAATGCTGATAGCTTTTCAAAGCTTTCTTCATAAGGCGTGGCGACCTGTGCGTCAATCTGCGCCGCCATGTCATCAAAGCTGACACTGCCCTCACGGCCTTCCAGTATGATCTGCCGCCATTTCTGCTGCGCTTTCTGGTCCACTTGATTGAGCTTTTGCACCTGCTTTTGTATCGCGACTTCTTGTTGCCAGCGATATTTGGGCGTAGGCAAATGGGTCACCAAGACAAACAGCGCTACCACCCATGATACGGCCGCCAACCATTGCGTCAGTGTTAATTGTTTACTGGGAACGATGGTGACCGGTAGCAAAAGCGTTGCCATCACCATGCCAGTGACAAAGCCACCAATATGCGCCGAATTATCAATGCCTGGAATGATGTAGCCCATGGCAATGGTCAGGGCAGAAAACAGCAACGCACCCCAGAACAACCAACGGAATTCCTGTGCCTGCATTTGCTTTCTGCCAAACCAGACATACGCCAGCAGCGCGCCATAAATCCCGAAAATAGCCCCGGAAGCGCCACCCGATACAGCATCATTGCCTTGGATGACCAGCGACAGCAGGTTGCCACCGACGCCACTGACCAGGTAAATCACCACAAAACGGACGGCACCAAACATGCGCTCGACCAGTTTGCCGCCATCCCACAAGGCCAGCATATTCATGCCCAGATGCAAGGCGCCAAAGTGCAAAAACATGGCACTGGCCAACCGCCACCACTGTCCATCAGCAGTAGCAGGAGCAAAATTGGCTCCCCAGGTCAGTTGTACGGTATTCGGAGAATGCCAGAAGCCAGCGCCGCCAAACAGCATGACGACAAACACCAGCACATTCAGAATAATCAGCAATCGCGTCATCGGCGGGACTGGCGCGCGTAACTCAATACGGGTGAGCAATGACTGATCCATTTAGTGAAGTGACTCCTGAAAAGGGACTTCTAACAAAGGTGGTTGTTGCAATCCCTCTATCAGGCTTTGCAAGTTCTGCTGTGGTAGTGACATCTGCGGATCTATGCTGTTCGCTACCCAGCCACAAAAATCAATATTTCGTTGCTTGAACACTTGCGCCGTGAGCAGGGCATGATTGATGCAACCCAGCCGCATGCCCACTACCAGCAATGCTGGTAGATTCAATGCCTGAATCAAATCGGCAATGGTTTGGCTGGCGTTAAGTGGCACCAGCAAACCACCCGCGCCTTCAACAATCACCACATCAGCCATAGTGGCCAGTTGTGTATAGGCCGTTTGAATGACGTTAAAATCGATCTCAACCCCCGCCTGGGCGGCGGCGATATGTGGGGCAATCGGTGGCTCGAAACAATAGGGATTAATCAACTCAGGCGGCGCGCTGACATTGGAAGCCGCCGTTAATTGCAATACATCGTCATTTTGCCAGCGGCCATCTCGCCACTCGCAACCGGAAGCCACCGGTTTCATGCCGATCACAGTCAGGCCTTGCGCCACCAGTTGCTGCATCAAGCGCACGGTGACTGTCGTTTTGCCTACACTGGTATCGGTGCCGGTGACAAAAAAATGGCGTGGCAAATTGCGCATGCTTAATCCGGATGCGCCGCTTTGCGCGGCATAAACTGTACCGTGCTGGTGCCCGGCGCGGTATAAGGCTGGCTGCCAGTCCAGGCATGGACAAACACCACCTCATAAGTAGCAGGCAATTTACCGTCGCGGCGGAACGCTTCATAGCCTTGCCGTAATTGCTGTAAAAATCCTTTTCCGCTCAAGCCTTTGGCACGCCCGGCCGTGGCATTATGGGCACCGATGGCCTTGAGGTCACGCATCAAGGATTCCACTGTATCGTAGGTCAAGGTGTAATGCATCACATCCAGCACCGGGGCGCTGAAACCGGCGCGTGTGAGCGCATCGCCGATATCATGCATATCAATAAACCGGCTGACGTGAGTATGGTCAGCGCCGGATGCGGCACGTAACTCTTTGAGCGTATCCGGCCCCAGCGTGGCGAACATCAGCAGACCGTTCGGGCGCAATACTCTGCGCCACTCTTGCAACGCGGCATCCAGATCATTACACCATTGCACCGCCAGGTTGGACCACACCATATCAACGCTAGCGTTAGCCAAGGGCAGCGATTCAATATCAGCACAGACGAAACGTGGCTTGGCCCGCCAGAATTGATACCAGGGAAATAATGTGCGGCTACGCGTCAGCATGCCTTCGGCAATATCCAGCGCAATGCCCTGTGCTTTTTTAAACTGCCCGAGCAAGGCATGCAAGCCATGGCCGGTACCACATCCTGCATCCAGGATGACTTCAGGCTCGAGTTTGACCACGTCCAGGCGGCTCAGCATTTCTTCACGCACCTGGCGCTGCAAAATGGCAGCCGCATCATACTGTTTGGCGGCACGGTGAAACGACTGCCGCATGCGCGACTTGTCGATCTGGTAAACGTCCTGCATTTAGCTACTCACTGGCGGTGATGTCAGGTCGTCAGCCATAAATGCTTCTACAGACTCGCAAAAAGCATCCGCATGTGACAAAAACGGTGCATGCGCAGCGCCGGCAATCACGCGCAATTGCGCGCGCTGCATATGCATGGCCAGCCAGTGCGCAGCTGAGAGAGGCGCCAAAGTATCACGGTCACCGTGAATCAGCAGCGTCGGCTGGAACAAACGGCCAACCTCTTCACGCAAATCAGTTTGCAGCAAAATATCCAGCGCCTGGTTCAGGTTATCTTGCGTCGGCGTGGGTTTGGCCGCAAAGGCCGTGCGTAATTGGCGCACAGTGCTGCGCGCATCTTTGGCATGCATGCATTGCAAGGTCAGGAAGTTCAGCAAGGTGGCATTAAAATCCTGCTCGAAGCGCTCATTAAACTGTTCAAAATGCCTGGCCGCAATGCCGTTTGGCCAATCAGGCTTGCTGACAAAACAAGGATTCGTGCCCACCAGGATGAGTTTTTCAACACGGTCCGGCTGGTTAAGTGCAATCTGCTGGGCCACCAGGCCGCCCAGTGACCAGCCCAGGATGGTAGACACGCCGGGAATCTCTTCGGCTACCGCTTCAGCCAGGCTGTGCAAATGGTAGGGATAAACAGGACGACTTTGGCCCATGCCGGGCAGGTCAACCAGGAACAAACGGTAGTTGGCAGACAGGCGCTTGACCACGCGCTCCCAGACCGCACTATTCATGCCCCAGCCATGCAACAAAACCAATGGCTTGCCCTGGCCCATGATTTCGATAAAACAACTCATGGCTGCGTCCCGGCCGGAATCTCACGCTCTGCGGCATGCAATACAGCAATCAGTGCCTGTACATTCGCCTCACTATGCGCAGCCGACAATGAAATGCGCAAACGCGAGGTATTTGCTGGCACGGTGGGCGGACGAATGGCAGGCACCAGAATACCGCGCGCCTGTAAATATTGACTCAGTGCCAGCGCCTCGTGGGTATCACCCACCACCAGTGGCTGAATCGCCGTCTCCGACGGCAGCAGGTGCCAGCGTGAGAGTGACAGCTCACTTTTGAGCAAGGCAATCATGTCAAACAATTGCTTTCTGCGCGCATCCCCGTGCTCAATTTCCTTGACCGAAGCCAGCAATGCGGCTGACAGCGGCGGCGGTGCCGGGGTGGTATAAATATAGCTATTAGCGTACTGAATCAGGTAATCGATGACAATTTTTTCACCGGCGACAAACGCACCAGCGACGCCAGCGGCCTTGCCCAGCGTGCCCATCATGATTAATCGTGGTGACTGCAACCCTAAATGTTTGAGCGAACCGCGGCCTTGTGGGCCCAGCACACCAAAACCATGCGCATCATCTACGTAGAGATAAGCATCGTAGCGCTCACAGAGTGCCAGGTAAGCAGCCAGTGGCGCGATATCGCCATCCATGCTGAACACCGCATCGGCGGTCACCAGCTTGTGGCGTGCTGTGCTGGCTTGCAGTAGTTTTTCCAGCGCAGCCACATCGTTGTGCGCAAAGCGGTGATGCGTGGCACGTGATAAAAACGCGCCGTCATTCAGGCAAGCATGGTTAAGCTTATCGGAAAACACCGCATCGTCACGGCCCATCAAGGCACTGATGACGCCAATATTGGCCATATAGCCAGTCGAGAACAGCAAAGCGGCCGGTTGGCCGACAAACGCCGCCAGCGCCTGCTCCAACTGGTCATGGTAACGGTGATGGCCGGTAATCAGGTTGGAAGCCCCGCTGCCCACACCCGCCTCTGCCGCGGCTTCTTGCAACGCAGTCACCAGCGCAGTATCGTTCGCCAGGCCCAGGTAATCATTGCTGCAAAATGACAGAAATGGCTGGCCATTGGCAGTAATATGCTCGGCCTGTGGCGAATCCAGCAAACGGCGCTGACGCATCAGGCCCAATGTTTGCCGCTTGTCGAGGTCGGCGCGTAAAGACTCCAGCAAATCGCTCATTAGATCTTCTTCAGGCCAAGTTTGCTGAATAAAGCGTTATCCGACTCCACTTCCGGGTTACCTGTCGTGAGTAATTTTTCACCGTAGAAAATACTGTTGGCACCGGCGTGGAAACACAAAGCCTGTACCGCTTCGCCCATGCTTTGACGGCCTGCTGACAAGCGCACAAAACTGGTTGGCATGGTGATACGCGCAATCGCAATCGTGCGTACAAATTCCAGCGGATCCAATGGATCTGTACCATGTAATGGCGTGCCTTCTACCTGTGTCAGCAAGTTAATTGGTACGCTCTCTGGCGGTTGCTCCATATTGGCCAATTGTGCGACTAGGCCTGCACGTTGTGCGCGGCTTTCGCCCATGCCAATGATGCCGCCACTACAGACATTGATATTCATGCTGCGCACGCGGTCCAGCGTATCCAGGCGGTCCTGGTAAGTGCGGGTGGTAATCACATCACCATAAAACTCTGGTGCAGTGTCCAGGTTGTGATTGTAGTAGTCCAACCCGGCCTCTTTCAACTGCTCGGCCTGGCCGTCTTTAAGCATGCCCAGGGTGGCGCAGGTTTGCAGGCCCATGGCCTTCACTTCAGAAATCATTTTCAACACCGGATCCAGGTCGCGTTGTTTGGGGCCACGCCAGGCGGCACCCATGCAGAAACGGCTGGCACCACTGTCTTTAGCGGCTTTGGCGGCCGCTAGCACGTCGTCCAGTTTCATCAATGGCTCATTTTCCACCTCGGTATGGTACCGCGCGGCTTGCGGGCAATAGCCGCAATCCTCAGAGCAACCACCGGTTTTAATCGATAGCAAAGTACTCACTTGCACCGCATTCGGGTCAAAGTGTTCTCTATGTACCGTCTGGGCTCTGTGCAGCAAGTCATTGAATGGCAGTTCAAACAGTGCCATGATGTCTTCTACGCGCCAGCGCTCAACTGTCGGGTGGCACGCAGCCGAAGGTTTCAAGCCATCCAGGTTGATGATAGAGGTTTGTATTTCGCTGCCACAAGCGGCAGCAGAGGTTTGTTGTTCCATAAATACCACGCAATAAAATTGTATGAATAATCCGGGCGAATTATATGTTGTTTAAAATATGACGTGAAAAAATTTTACAATAGATTAAAATTTAATCACATCCAACTTTACCAGCAACTACAGCAATGGCTGGGTTCAAGCTTGCCCTGTGTACTGTGCGATGCACCAGCCACCGCAGATAGCGCTCGCAAGTCAGCACTCTGCAGTCACTGCTTTGACTTGCTGCCCTGGTATACCTCACCACGCTGTCCGCAATGCGCACTCCCCACCTCATCAGGCGCACTGTGCGGCATCTGCCTGCAGCATGCGCCAGCCTTTGATCATACGCTGACGCCATTCCGGTACGCCTATCCGTTGAATCGCCTGCTGCATCAATTCAAATACCATCAACAATTGTCTTTGGGCAATGTGCTGGCAAACAGCCTGTTCACACAAGTGTCGATTTTCGCAGAGACCGCACGACCACAGGTGGTGATGGCCATGCCCATGCACATCAACCGCGTTAAACAGCGCGGATTTAATCATGCGCTGGAATTAGCCAAACAGGTGCATCATCACTGTGGCATCGTTTTAGATATTGAAGGCTGTGTACGTGTAATTGATACGCCGACACAGGCAGGCATGGATATGAAAACCAGAACACGCAATTTGCGCGGCGCGTTTGCCACGCACCGCTCTTGGCAAGGTCAGCATGTGATGATTGTGGATGATGTGATGACCACGGGTGCGAGCATGAACGCGGTGGCCAAAGTATTAAAGCAGGCTGGAGCAACGCAGGTGACGGCGCTGGTGCTGGCCCGCACCTTGAAAAATGAAGCGTGACTGATATTACTCGCTACGCACGACTGCAACGCCACCCAACTGGCGGATACGCTGCCCGACAAACTCTGACAGACGATCACTTAACGGCAAGTTATAAGCTTGTTGCAACTGCTGCAAGGCCTGTGCAGGCTGGCCCGCCGCTTGCAAAGAAATAGCATAAGCCACAATCCACTGTGCATGCCCGGGCCGCAACACGTTGGCGCGATCAAAGTGCGGTAAAGCGGCGGCATGTTGCCCGGTCTGCTGATAGGCCATGGCCAGCATCCATTGCGACTCTGCATCCTGTATCAACAGGTTGGCAACCGGCTTCAGCGTTTGCAATACGGCTTCAGGCTGGGCGTGCGACAGCTGCCATTTGGCCAGTGACTTGGATAAGCCAATTTGCCCGGGAAACTGCTTGATTCCGGCTTGCAGTACAGCCACCGCTTCCGGCTCCTGCTTGGACTCGAACAAATAAGTTGCCAGCAACTGTCGCGCATCCTCTGACTGCGGATAAGTCGTTAACGCCTGGCGCAAGATGACCAGTGCTTCATTCAAACGCCCTTTTTGCTCTTGGTCTACAGCGCGTTGAATCAGCAAGTTCACTTCTTGCTCGGGACGTATCTGCTTGTTCACCACACCGCGAGGACCTGACTCTTCCTCACTGTTTTTAGCGAGTTTGACGGCATTGCCTGGCTCAATGGCAGTCACTACAGGGTTGGCTGCCGTACCTTCAGCGGGGTTAATCGTAAACTCACCCTCCACTTGCGGCGGTATGGTTTTAGCGCTGACCGGTTTAGTCACCACCGGCTTAAGAGATGGTTGTGCAATGTCTTTCACTGGCGTTTGCCACGCGCTAAATAATGCTTTGGTGAACTGCGGATGCGACCAAGCTGGACTGTCGGCAGTGGCAACCGCGGCCGCCGTGCTGATCTCTGCCCCGGCGGCTGGCACAACAGGGATTGCTACCGCTGACGGCACTGGCTGTTCGACCACAGGCTTCGGATCAAGGTGCGCCACCAGCATTGGCCAATTGACCAGCAATGCGCCGACCAACGCCAAGAGCAACAGCCCCCATACCAGTTTACCGACCCAGGCAGTGGCAACTGATCCGGAATGGGATAACACTGGCTTGACCTGCCCAGCCCAGGCATTGCCAGCGCTGGCATCAAGCGTTGCCCCGCCTTGACGGGCCTCAACATTTTGCAATACCTGATTAATTAAGCTCAAGTGCTTCCCCAATAGTTAACTAACGACCCAGACCTGCCATGGCCGTATGCAATGTCACCCACCATTTAAAGCCATGCCCTAACCAGCGATGCTGCGCCTTGACGCTTGCCTGGGTATCCATAATGGCGGCCCTGACATCTTCTGCGGAGACGCCTTGCTGACCACGCCCAAATGCCGACAGCAAAGATTTATGCGCCAGGATATTCAGCAGCCTGGGAATGCCATTGGCATAGCGGTAGAGCAAACGCAGGCTGGCAGGCGTAAACACCATGCCTCCCTGATACCCGGCAATATGCATGCGATGATTCAGGTAAAACCCCAATTCTGACCACTGCAGGCCTTTGAGATGATACTCAAAGCCAATACGCTGACGTAACTGGCGAATGGAGGGATGATTAATACGCTCTTCCAACTCGGGCTGGCCAAAAATCACTACTTGTATCAATTTGCGCTTCTCGGTTTCGAGGTTGCTCAGCAGGCGCAAAGCTTCCAGTGTTTCCAGCGGCATGGCTTGTACTTCATCCAGGCACACCACCACGTGGCGGCCTTCATCAGCAAACGTGAGTAGCTTGCGGTTAAGCGCATCAATCATGTCGTGATGGGTAAAATCAGGCTTGAACGCCACGCCAAACTCAGTCGCCAGCGTCATCAGCAAGGCATGTGGATCAAGGTAAGGGTTGGGGATAAATGCCACCTTGCAACTGGGCGCCAACGCCTTGAGCAGGCGGCGGCACAACAAGGTTTTACCGGTACCCACTTCACCGGTAATTTTGACAAAGCCTTCGCCGGACTGAATCGCAATCAATAGCGTATTCAGCGCCTCTTGCAGGCTACGCGTTGCATAATAAAAACTGGTATCCGGGGTGATGGTAAACGGATATTCCTTCAACCCAAAATGCTGCAGGTACATGCCCGCTCCTAAAAACTGGTATCACTCTTCAGTTTATCAACCCGGTCCTGACTATCAAGCATATCTTGCGCCCAGTTTTCGCCGCTGCGTACCACGGTCGACTTCAGCAAAATCACCAGTTCAGTTTTGGTGCTGGCTAACTCTTTCTGGCGGAACAAATTACCCAGGAACTTCACGTCCCCTAATCCAGGCACTTTGGTGCGTGTATTGTCGACAGTTTCCGACATCAAGCCGCCAATCGCAATCACACTGCCATCTTTGGTACGCACAATGCTATCCGTTTCGTTAATGTTGGAGGAAGCCGTTGGAATGGTATAAGTGCCGCCATTGGCGCTAGATAATGTCACCGTACGGTTGACTTGCGTCACATCACTGACAAATGGGTGTACGTGCAAAATGATATTATCGTCCTTATCAATTTGCGGCGTGACATCAAGCGAAATGCCGGAGAAATAAGGTTGCAACTGGATATCCGGCGTCACAATCGCACCGCCAGTGGTGGTGGTCACGTTGGTCTTCACATTGGTCACATAGAATGCATCGTTACCCACCTTGAGCACAGCCTTCTGGTTGTTAATCGTCGCAATACGGGGGCTGGAAAGCACTTCCACATTGCCCTGCGTTTCCAAAAACGTCAGTAATGCAGAAAATCCTTTGCCTTGAACTGCAAGTGCAAATACTGAACCACCAAGCGAAACAGGTGAACTGTTAGCCAAACCAGCAGGTACTAAGCTTGGTGAGGCTGTAACAGTACCATTAGTAATAGCACCATCCTGAGCTACAGTACTGTTTCCATTAATATTACCAAACGTGACATCTCGACCACGCGTGAATCTTGCTGCTGCCCAGTTAATCCCTTGTTGCGAGTTTCTGTTTAATTGCACTTTGATGATTTTGGCTTCCAGAATCACCTGACGGTCTACAGTCACCTGCATCAGGCTCAAAAACTTCTCAACCTGGCGGATTTCTTTAGGCATAGCTTTCACCATGATCAGACCAGACTGCGTATTAATCACTACTTTGCGGCCGTTTTCCTCACCAATCAGGCTACTCAGGGAGCCGCTAATCTCATCCCAAAAATCATTGTTGGTGCGCATACTCACATCGGAAGCATACACTTGCAAGTTGGAGGCGCCGGAGCTACCACTGCCGGTAGCGGCACCAGTACCGGTGCCTGAGTTATTCATTGCCGCAGCTTGGCCGGCCACCCCGGCCGCGCCACCAGCGCCTGAACCACTGGCAGTGCCTGAGGTCACGCGGGTCGCAGAAGTGCCTCTACGCGCGCCTGTAATGTAGTTCACTTGAAACACGCGGGTTTGAATCGTTTGTGGCTCGACAAAAATCTGCTTGCCGTTCATTTTGTATTCATAGCCATACAAATCACGCAAGGCATTGAGGGCTTCAAACAAGGTCACATCGCGCAAGTTGATTGAAATCTCACCTTTGAGTTCAGGACTCAATGCAATGCTGTAAGGGCTGCCAGAGACAATGCCCATCAATACCTGAGCGGCAGGTGCTTTGTTCACTACCAGGTCAAACCTGGGCTCAACACGTTTGGCTAATGCCTTGGGCGGCTCAATCTTGAGAGGTTCGAACAATTCATCTGTGACCTCTTTCGGCGGTGGCGTCACCTGCGCTTGAGCCTTGGCCGCTGATGTCGCCAATTCGTTCTGAATTTTAGGGTTAATCGATGTATTGGGGGGCGCAAACGGATTGCTGGTACATCCAGCCAACCCGGCACCTATCATCATCAAACCCAAGGTATTCACAAATGTTTTCATAGCAGTCTCTCTATTGATGTTCCCTTGCTTATCCCGTTAAGCGGGACCTGCAAGTGTTTGTCACTTTATTTCTCAATCTTTGTTCTTTTAATCTTTTTGGCCGTTTTCTTGATGCCTGCCGGTGGCTGCACTGGTTCCATAAAACTGGACAAGCCCATCCTGAGGACTTTCTTCTCACCCAGCTTGCTGATAAACACAGCTTGCTGATTTTTTACCGATGACAATTTAAAGCCCTCGTAACTATTACCCACTTGTACCATCTGGCCATTCACCACAGCAAAACCATTTTTACCATTGTCTTGCAAGGCAGTGAGCTCCCATGGTCGCTCTATCTGCGCCTGTGTATTCGGCAAATACGCCATGACTGGAGCCGGTGGTTTGGTTGGATCAACCATGCCATCAGCGGCAGCAACACTTGCCTGCACCAGACTCATCATTAAAACTATTGTCGTCAACAAGCGCATGCTAAATCCCCAACCATGCATTTTCACCACTCAGGGTATACACCTGAACCGTCAATTCGCTGTCTGGATACTGAGCCTTGAGCTCAGCACTTTCCCAGGCCAGCTTTTGCCCAATGGCTTTTAAAGATTGTGCATAAGCCATCAATGCAAAATACTTACCTTTCAGGCGCACCTTCACGGCATGCTGATACACGTGCGGCACATTCTTCCACACCTCCTCAGTGTTGGCAGTTGTCGCGCCACCTGACGCAGTGTCGGCTTGTGTCTGTAATTGTTTTCTCTGCTTCTCAATAAAGTCGACCACAGGCAGTGACTGCATTTCCACCACTTGCACATCGGCATGCTGTTGCAATAGTTTTTTCAGCAATGCCACCATGTCTTGTGGCGGCACCATATAAGAAGACACCTTGACCAGATCAGCAGACTGACTGTTAATGTGCTGCGTGGCCTCATTAATATCATGTTGCAAGGCATTGGTGGCTGGTGGCGGCGCAGCCTGCGTGGCTATCGTCGTCATTTGCTCAGTCAAAGTCGTTGTATCGTTCTGGATCTTAATCACTTCCTGCTGCGTACTCGCCAGTTGCACACGCTGTGGCTCCAGCAAAAACGTATCCATCAGGCCCACCACGGCAAACAAGCCGGCGCCAAAAATCATCCAGCGCTCCCGTTGGGAAAGCGCCAGCCATTTGTTACTCACTGTCTGAAATTGCTCAAATCGCATCGGTCACTTCCCTGGCGTCGGCTGAGCTTGGGTGGTTTGACGCACAAAGTCATCCCAACTCACGCTGTTCTCGCGTTTTGCCTGGCTTTGCAAATCGCGTCCTTTTACTTCGAAGGCATATACCTGCAGCTTAGCCTCCTCCTCATGCGCGGCTTGGCTCGCGGTTGCTGGCGGCACTACCGATGCCGGGGCGGCATTACTAGCCGCATCAGGTGCGCCTTTACCAGCAGGCATTGATTCAGGCACCGCAGCAGGGGGCGGTGCAGCAACAGCAGGCGCCGTTGCTGGCGATTGCGGCCGCTGTAACTCCACTTGCTTGAACTGGATGCCGGAGAATTGCGTGCCCTCAAAAATACGTTGTGCAGACAGCAAATCCAGATACTGCGGAATAGCTTCAGACTGCAATGCCTGCCCGGTCAGTGAAATATGCTGAGTACCAGGCTCAATCCTGAAGCCAGTCAACCATAACCCTGCTTGTTGCTGTGCGGTAAAGGCACGCATGTAATCAACCAGGTGATTTGAGGCATCAGAGATGGATTGCTGGAAAATCGCCAGAATCTGCGACTGCATATCAAAGCGGCCTTTGAGGGTTTTTAACTCGACTTCAAGTTTGCTGTTATCAATTGGCGTCACGCGCTGCGCAAACTGATCCACCTTCTTCTGCATGGTTTCATATTGCGTCACGGCCTGATTGCGCTGCGTTTGCAAGGCAGCATTTTCTGCTTCAAGGCCGGTAGACAGGTAAAACATCACGCCAGCTGCCAGCACATAAATGACGACGACAAAAGGTAAATTGAACCAGTCTTTGGATTTAACCAGCCCACCTTCAAACAGGTTAATCTGCTGACTCATGCCGCCGTCTCCTGACGCAAGGCAGCGCCTAAAGCGGGCAACAGCATGGCTTGTTTTTCCAGGCTGGAGAAGTCCTGGTCGGCAGGTAGCTCGACAATATCTTCCAGGTTAAAGACATTCACCGGCACATAGAGGCTGGAACTCAAGCCGCTGACCAGGTAGTCGCGATTCGCCACTGGCGCGACCACCAGGCGATTCAGGCTCAGGTAAGGGAACTGGCGGTCGAAACTGTCCAGCGAACGTTGTAACTCAAGCACCAGTTTGTCA
>Ga0207974_100187_pt1 | contig 24370 bp, 28 predicted proteins | sample LakWasMe87_LOW11_2_FD_183911 | JGI IMG/M metagenome (GOLD analysis project Ga0207974, IMG submission 183911) | Freshwater sediment methanotrophic microbial communities from Lake Washington under simulated oxygen tension - Sediment Metagenome... | ecosystem: Environmental > Aquatic > Freshwater >...
CCGGTGCTTTGCAAGTCTATGCTCTGGCCACCACACATGCCGCGCGAACCGGTCGCTGTTGCCAATACTTGTACTTGTTTTAAAGCTTGCAGTGCACTGGTGCTGGCCAGGCATTCAAAGGCCTGGCTTTGTAACGCATCGCCCACCAGCAAGGCGGTTGCATCGTCATATTGTTTGTGGCAGCTAGGCTTGCCGCGGCGCAGGTCGTCATCGTCCATGCACGGCATATCATCATGCACCAGTGAAAAAGCGTGGATCAGTTCCACTGCCGCTGCTGATGCATCCGCCGCGTTTGGTGTCGCCCCAGCCAGTTCTGCCGCAGCATAACTTAACAAGGCGCGCACACGCTTGCCCCCGCCTAGCACCGCATAACGCATGGCCTCATGCAGGCGGCCAGGCAACGTGTTCTCACTTGGCAGCGTACGTGACAATACCTCTTCAACGCGTTGCTGATGTGCGCTGGCCCAATGATCAAAAACAAATGGAGGCTGAGTCATGACTAAAGACAAAAGAAAGCAGGCGCGTTAATTGGCCTCAAAAGGAGTCAGTTGTTGCTGCTGGTTCAAGATCATCACGGTTTGTTCGGCTTGCTGCAGTGATTCCTGACACACTTGCAATAATTGCATGCCCTCAGTGTAAGCCGTTAATGCGGCTTCCAGTGGCAGTTCGCCAGACTCCATACTTTTAACGATGGAGTCCAATGCCGCCAGTCGCTCAGCAAAAGTTTGTTGATCATTCACCGTAGACGGTGACTTTTTGGAAGCACTCATGAAAATTAGCCTGTGAAAACGCCAGCTATTTTAACAAAACTCCCCAAGCTTGCGGGATTATTCTCATGTGTCCGAGGGATAGATCAGGCAGGTAAAACGCGCAGCAGAAATTGGCGAATATCGTCAATTTCGGCTTCACACACACTGTGCGGCATGTCGTATTCGTGCCATTCCACCGCATAACCCGTAGCCTCTAGCATTTGTCGCGAAGATTGCGCAGTCGCCAGTGTAATGACACTGTCTTGTCGTCCATGTGCCATCCAGATCGGCAACGGCTTGTTGGCTAGGTGCTGTTTTTCTTTAAGCTGATTTTTTAAGGGCAAATAAGTAGAGAGCGCCAATACGCCAGCCAAAGGTCGATCAAATCGCGTTGCCGTGTGCAAAGCCATTGCACCACCCTGTGAAAACCCCGCCAGTAAAATACGTTGCGAAGGGATGCCACGTGCAATCTCTGCTTCAATCATGGCATTAATTGTCGCCTGCATATTGTTGATGCCAACTTCATCTTGAGTGCTTTCTGACTGCAACCCAAAAATGTCATACCAGGCACGCATTTCGTAACCGTTATTTAGGGTAACAGGCCTATAAGGCGCGTGTGGCAGGATAAATTTAATGTGTGGCAGATTGAGCATTTGAACCACGGGCTCAAAGTCATGGCCGTCGGCGCCTAGGCCGTGCATCCAGATGATAGACGCAGTTGTATTCGGTTGTCGATTAACGACAATGTTTTCTAACATGGAATGTTTGGGCTAAGGTCAGTAAACTTGAAGTATAACAGTGGGTGTTGATGGAAATGATTACTTTGATTATTTGGGAACTGATGGAATTTAATACTCTATTAACAGAATAGAGTTTTATGGAGCAAGGGCGGTAATGCTACATGGAGTGCCAGCGTTTAGATCACACGTTATTGTTGCGTTCCCGGGCGATTTTGCGGTTGAGGGAAAACTGGTAATCGTCACTACCTTTGCTCCATTGTTGATTGTGCTACATGCTCTTGCAACCGGGGCTGGAAGGTCTATGGCAGACTTGTTAAGTTGAATATCTGAAAAAATTCTTCGAGCATATTCGTTTGCTTCAGCCATGCATGCATTGTTTGCAGCTTCTTGTGTGTAACTTTGATATGCTGGAATTGCAATAGAAGCCAAAGTGCCGATAATCACTAGCACGAGCATTAACTCTATGAAGGTAAATCCGTTTTGCTCATGCATTTTTAAATACCTTTACGGATTACAAATTGTAAGAAGGTTGAATCTACTCAAACTGGGAGTTCTAATCCTGGATAAATTTAAGCCCTGCATGCAGGGCTTAAATATTGAATAAATCAAACCTTATGGCGTTGTTCGAGTGCAGCCGCCGGTAGTCATGTTGCAAGTAATCACTGAGCCTGTAACACCTTGTCTTACGGGCGTAGGTGTAAACGGTGCCATGGCTGCAGTCGGAGTAGCGATCTGATTGCAAGCGCCTACTGTATGGGCGGCAACAGGTCTATTCAATGTGAGAGCAGCTAAAGAGCTTTTAGCGTACGCACTGGCTTCAGACAGGCAGGCATTGTCTGCAGCTTCGCGCGTGTAATCTTGATAAGCCGGAATCGCTACAGAAGCCAAAATACCAATAATGGCAACAACGATCATCAATTCAATCAGGGTAAAACCTTGTTGTACGTGTTTTTTCATCATGTTTTCCTTTTGAGTCAAGTTTAAAGTGAACATCTTCTGTTTCATTCACTGCTTTTCCAACAGTGTTCGCTAAAGCCTAAAGCAACAGGTGTGCCAGCTCTTTACTTTGGCCTGTAACATATTGAAAAATATGAATTAAAGGGTTTTTATGCTTTATTTCTTCGAATTGAATTCAAGATCTTTTGGCTAGGCGGGCAAAATAAAAGATGACGTAAAGTGACAGCGATCGCCAATCTTTGGCAATGCAAGTGATGTTTTTGGTCAGGGGGCAGAGCGGGTGCTTTAGATGCAAAAAAGGGATTGTGTGGTACACAATCCCTTTATTTGGTGTCAGTGTTTAGCTTTTGACCAAACACTGCATTTGCAAAAACTGTTGTTTACAACGTAAGACTTACCAGAACTTCCACCAGGGTTTACTGTTGCCTTGCGTGCGCTTACCAGAACCCTGGCTAATTACTTTCCCGATTCGGCGACCTTTTTCAGGCTTTCCAGACCAGCATCAAAATAATCGTTGACTGCTTTGGTTGCAGCGTCGTCATTTTGTTCAGGTTTTGGGATGTTTGAAGAGTCAGCACGTGTGTAGCTGCCTTTAACCGTTACCACTGCTTCGTTGCCGCTGCCGGTCACAGTGATGCTTGGGTAAAAGTTAGACACTTGCAAGGTGCTTTTTTCAATCACGTATTCATACTTCAAGCGCATGCCAGCGTCGTCGGCAGAGCGCAGTTTTTCGTACATCACGCCGCCGTTTTTCAGTTTAACGGTACGATAAGTGGCGTCATCACCGTTTTCATCTTTTTTCTGCTCTACAGTGGTTGATTCAACGCCTGCGTGCCAAGCTTGTACATTGCCAAAGTCTTTGAGCAATGCCCAGACTTTTGCCGGTGCTGCTTTGATGGTGACGGTTTTTTCAAAACGTAACGCAGCCGCACCGTGTGCGCCAGCAGTCAGAGGGATCAGCGGCAATAAAGAAACAGCAATAATGCCTAGAATTTTTTTCATTACATTTCTCCTGATATTTACAGACTTTCAAAACTAAAAGTAAGCGGTACTTGATAAAAGTAGGCAGTCTTGGAGTTTCAAAAACAACCCGTGACTTTACCTAAAAAAAAGCTTCTTTGCGACTAATTCATGGGTCATCCTGTGAAAAAAACAAATTTTATTTGGCCTGAAGTATAAATTGCCCAAATGACCGGCATAGTTTGGGGCTGGCAATGGTGTGCGTGACGGTGTTTGTCTGGGCGTCAATCATTGAAACAGTGTCTGATCCCCAATTGGCAACGACGATTTGATTGGTCGCTTTGTCATACTCAATCCCTTCAGGGAACTCGCCGACGGTAACCGTTTTCACGGTTTTGCCTGTGTTTAAATCAATCACCGAAACGCTTTCTGCATGATTGTTGCTGACATAGGCCCAGCGACTGTCCGGGCTAATGGCCACGCCATAAGGGTGTTGCCCGGTTTTGACTGTGCTTGATTGATAGGTATCCACATTCAGTAAGGTGAGTGTGTTGCTGACCACATTGACGACGAACAGTGTGCGGCCATCAGGACTGAGCGTTAAAGCGAACGGGTGCAAGCCGACCTGGATTTGCGCCAGCGTTTTCAGCGTATTGGTGTCGACAACGGTAATGTCGTTGCTATCGCGGTTGGCAATAAACAATTTTTTATTGTCTGCGCTGACCAGCATGCCCGACGGTGTTTTGCCCGCCTTGAAGGCCTTTTGTTTTTCGGGGTGTGCCGTGTCCATGGCAATCACCTGTTCGCCACCCCAGTCGGCTACATATAAGGTGCGTTCATCTCGGCTGAGTGTGATGCCAACGGCTTGTACTGGCACCGGGATGTCTTGCACCTTTTGCTGGGTATGGCTGTTGATGACGGAGACGCTTTGGCTATTGGCATTGCTGATGTAAACGCGTTGCTGTTTTGCCGCAATGGCTACACCCACTGGCGCTTTACCAACATCTATCGTCTGTATGACCTGTTTTTTTTGCGTGTCGACTACCGATACCGTGTCACTGCCCTGGTTGGTAATGTAGGCTAAATTACCTGCGTGACTGAGTGCGCTCCACACGAATAGCAAAAGCAGGCTACTGCACTGTTGGTACAGGCGATGTTGTTTGGGTGCGTGAGAGGTGTGTGTCATTGGCAAGTGCATAAAGATAAAACGGTTGTGAGTGTATCGGGTTGACAGGCGTATTAATTATATGACCATAAATGCACTGTGGGAATTTGGCATTTTATTTGTAAATGTATGAAAAGAAACAAAATATTCGCCTTTGACCCTAACGGACTATTTTATACATTCAGTCCGCTGACTTAAAATGGCAAAGAATTTTTTAATCCCAAATTGTTTAATCTATAAGGAAGTCACAATGAAAAAAATATTTTATGCTGGCCTTAAGTTCCTGCTGTCGGTGTCGCTACTGGCAACCGCGCAATCTGCCTCTGCCTTGACTACGGGCACCGTGGTAGGTTCCAATTTCGTGAACGGGCAATCTAGCTACCTGACGACATTTGCGGATGGTACCACTGCGACTTTTGCCGGTAGCAGCGCGTTCCAGAAGAAATCGCAAGCTGGTATTACTGGTGTTGGTATTGCTGGCGGTAGAACCGCTGGTGAAATCGATATCGGTGAAACATTGACCGGTACATTTTCTAAAGAAGTCATCGTGTCTTCCATCAACTTGGCATTGCTGTTTGATGGTCCTGAGTATAACGATGTAAAAGAAGTGGCAAAAATGCTGGTCAGTTTTGCTGACGGTGGCACAGGCGTTTATTATTTGACAGCCACTGGCGTGCACACTGCAGCCTGGACTGGCGAAGGTAGTGTGGTGTCCATCGGTAGTGGTGCAGTAGATGGCGGTACAGGTGCTTGGCAATTAAACAACCCGTTTGGTTTCCGTTCAGTAGACAGCATCGTTTTCACGGCTGCAAAAGGATATCCGAACTCTCATTGTAAAAACTGTGATAACCAGTCTGATTACACTTTCGTTAACATGACTGTGATTCCAGTACCAGAAGCAGATAAGTCTGCCATGATGTTTGCTGGCCTGTTGGTTGTGGGTGGTCTGGCTGCGCGCCGTATGAAATCCTGAGTATTTCAGGATTGAAGTAAAAAAAGCTCACGGCCTGTGAGCTTTTTTTTTGCGTCAAGCAGGCATGGTTTTATGGCAGGCGCATGATGGTTGTCCTTTCATTAAAGGGCAAAGTGTGAAAAAATTGCAGGAAATATTGAAGGCAGTTTTTTATGTTAGATCGTGATGGATACCGTCCGAACGTTGGGATTGTGCTTTGCAATGCACATAACCAGGTGTTTTGGGGCAAGCGTATCAGAGAGCATGCGTGGCAGTTTCCGCAAGGCGGCATCAAATATGGTGAAACGCCGGAACAAGCGATGTATCGTGAGCTGATGGAAGAGGTAGGCCTCAAGCCCGAGCACGTCAAAATTCTGGGCCGTACCCGTGACTGGCTGCGCTATGAAGTACCGACCAGCTGGATAAAACGCGAGTGGCGCGGCAGTTATAAAGGTCAAAAACAAATCTGGTTTTTATTACGCCTGACCGGCCGCGACTCAGATGTGTCGTTACGTGCGACTGAGCACCCCGAGTTTGATGCCTGGCGCTGGAGTGAATACTGGGTGCCACTTGAAGATGTGATTGAGTTCAAGCGCGAGGTTTATCAATTAGCACTTAACGAGCTGGCGACCTTTTTGCACCATTCTGGCCGACGTCCCGGCGGCAAGCCACGCAAGCCTGCCGCGGCAAACAAGTTGCCACCCACCGTCACCCCTGAATAATCTATAGCCACACGGCCGCTGTGCGGTCTTGTGGCAAAATCCACTCCGGCCGCAAACCATGGCAGGTATAGCCGGTGGGATATTTGACTAAATAATCCTGGTGTTCAGGCTCGGCTAGCCAAAAGTCGCTGGCAGGTGTGACTTCTGTGACGACCTTCCCGGGCCAGATCTGCGTGGCATTCATGTCGGTGATCAGTTGTTCTGCCTCGGCTTTTTGTGCGGCATTGGCATAATAAATGGCCGAACGGTAAGATGGCCCCAAATCATTGCCTTGGCGGTTCAAGGTGGTCGGGTCGTGAATCTGGAAAAAGAACACCAGCAATTGCCTGAGGCTGATCTGTGATGCATCAAACTCCACCTCTATCGCCTCTGCATGGTTGCCATGATTGCGGTAGGTGGCATGGGCAACTTCGCCGCCGGTATAGCCGACGCGTGTGGAAATGACGCCGGGCAGGCGTCGGAACAGGTCTTGCATGCCCCAAAAACAGCCGCCAGCGAGAATAATGGTGTCTTGCATCAGGTCCTCTTTCTATCAGTTGGATGCTTCATGCAGGCATGAAGCCGTGTTTGAATGATTTTTCTGCTTTGTCGTGTATCAAATCAAATACTTACAATCTGTCCAGTATAGGTGGTTTAGGTTAAAATACTGAGTTTTAGTTCTAAGCAATGTTGGGGAGCATATGTCAGTCAAGGTAGGCATTAACGGGTTTGGACGAATTGGCCGTATGGCGTTACGCGCGGCGATTGAGCAGCAAGAGTTCAGCAACATCGAAGTGGTAGCGATTAATAGTTCATATGATGTTGAATACATGATGTATTTGCTCAAGTATGACTCGGTCCATGGCCGTTTTAATGCCAAGGTAGAAACTGATAATGGTGCACTGGTGGTAAATGGCAAACGCATTCATTTGACCGCAGAACGTGACCCTAGCAAGATTGACTGGCGTATTGGTGGTGCAGATATCATCATCGAATCTACCGGCGCGTTCCTGACACAGGACAACTGCCATCCGCACATTAGTGGCGGTGCGAAAAAAGTGGTGCAATCCGCACCAGGTAAAGATGACACGCCTATGTTTGTGTTTGGCGTAAACCATAACGAATATGCAGGCCAGGCGATTATTTCTGCCGCGTCTTGTACCACCAATGGCCTGGCGCCATTGGCAAAAGTATTGCATGACACTTTTGGTATCAAGCGTGGCTTGATGACCACTATTCATGCCGCGACAGCCTCACAACTGACTGTCGATGGCACCTCCAAAAAAGACTGGCGCGGTGGCCGCAGCGTGTTTGAAAACATTATTCCTTCCAGCACTGGCGCTGCCAAGGCGGTAGGTAAAGTGATTCCTTCACTCAACAAAAAGCTGACCGGTATGGCCATGCGCGTCCCTTCAGCCGATGTATCTGTTGTGGATTTGACCGTAGAACTGAATAACGAAACAACCTATGAAGCGATTTGCGCGGCCATGCAAAAAGCGGCCGACGGTGAATTAAAAGGCGTGTTGGAATTTACCAACGAAAAAGTGGTTTCCAGTGATTTCCGCAGTAGTGCGGCCGCCAGCGTGTTTGATGCCGATGCCGGTATTATGCTGGACCCGACTTTTGTCAAAGTCGTCGGCTGGTACGACAACGAATACGGTTATACCTGTAACCTGCTGCGCCTGGTTCAACACATTGCTTAATCATGCACGGGGCTTTATGCCCCGTTTGCTTTTGCCACTGAGATTTTTATCCTTACCAGTTTATATTCAAGCGGCGGCGACCGCTCAAGGGAGACCTTCATGAAATTCATCAAAATGACCGACCTCGACTTGCGTGGCAAGCGTGTGTTTATTCGTGCCGACCTCAATGTGCCGGTGAAAGACGGCGTGGTGACCAGTGATGCCAGGATTGTGGCCAGCATGCCTACCATTGAGTTTGCCTTAAAGGCAGGCGCCAAAGTAATGGTGACTTCGCATTTGGGTCGCCCGGAAGAAGGCGTGTACAGTGAAGAGAACTCATTGCAGCCGGTAGCCGATGTGATGAGTAAGTTATTGGGGCAGCCGGTGCGCCTGGTCAAGAACTGGCTGGCGCCAAATGCGCCTGAAGACAGTCTCACCACGCAAGATGGCCAGCTGATTTTGCTGGAAAACTGTCGCTTCAATGTGGGTGAAAAGAAAAACAACGATGAACTGGCCAAGAAATACGCCGCGTTGTGCGATGTGTTTGTGATGGATGCCTTTGGCACTGCGCACCGTGCCGAAGCTTCTACGCATGGTATCGCCAAATTTGCACCCGTGGCTTGTGCCGGTATTTTACTGACACAAGAGCTGGATGCGCTGAGCAAAGCCTTGCTGGCGCCTGCACGTCCACTGGTGGCAATTGTTGGCGGCTCCAAAGTGTCGACCAAGTTGACCGTGCTCGAAAGCTTGTCCGACAAGGTAGACCAATTGGTGGTTGGTGGCGGTATTGCCAATACCTTCCTTAAAGCCTCTGGTCAGGAAGTGGGCAAATCGTTATGCGAGAATGACCTGATTGAAACCGCGAAATGCCTGATGGGCAAAATGGAAGCGCGCGGCGCCTGTGTGCCGATTGCCAAAGATGTAGTGGTGGGCAAGCAATTTGATGCCAATGAACCTGCCGTGAAAAAGCCAGCAACTGACGTAGCTGCCGACGAAATGATTTTTGATATTGGCGCGCAATCTGCGGCTGAGCTGGTCGATATAATCATGAAAGCAGGCACGGTGGTTTGGAACGGCCCGGTGGGTGTATTTGAGTTTGACCAGTTTGGTGAAGGCACTAAAACGATTGCCAAAGCGATTGCCGAAACCAAGGCCTTTACGCTGGCCGGCGGCGGCGACACCATTGCTGCCATCCAGAAGTATGATATTTATGACAAAGTGTCTTATATTTCTACGGCCGGTGGCGCATTTCTGGAGTTTCTGGAAGGCAAAACATTGCCAGCAGTGGCTATCCTCGAAGAACGCGCAGCTTAATCTTCAAGCCTGGTGACGGTCTGCGCGCTACGTTGTTGGTTAAACGGAGAGCGGGACCGTCAGTCTATGGTGTTTATCGTAGACTTCAACGCGGTTGCGGCCCTGTTTTTTGGCCACATATAATGCCTTATCGGCCTGTTCAATCAGCAAATTGCCGTCTTCGCTGAAATTAAGCCACTGGTTGCGCGCATGTTGCTCTTTGTGTGACTGCGATTGCTGAAGGCCTAGTGAAGCAACGCCGATGCTCACGGTCATCAGGCGATGACCGGCGAAGCGGATATCCAGCGCCATGACTTTCTGCCGGATGCGCTCGGCAATTTTAGCGGCTTCCTGCTGTGTGGTTTGCCCCAGTACCAAGACAAACTCTTCCCCGCCGTAACGCGCGGCCAAGTCCCCCGGGCGGTTGCTGTAACGTTTTAATATGCCCGCCAATTGGCGCAGGCAATCATCCCCGGCGCCATGTCCCATGCTGTCATTGAGTTGTTTGAAGTGGTCGGCATCGACCATCATCACGCTGAGGCTGGACTGATGGCGGATGGCGCGCGACCATTCATCACGCATGAATTGTTCCAGGCGGCGGCGATTGGCCAGGCCGGTGAGCGGGTCGGTTAAGGTGAGGGCCGAAATGCGGTCTTCAGTCTGTTTGTGGTGGGTGATGTTGGTCAGTGACAGTAAAAATAACTTGCCGTCAGCCAGCGTGGTTTGCATGGGTTGCAGGTTAAGTGTCAACCAGGTAGGTTCCTGGGTCGGCGTGTGACACAAATAGTCAGTCGTGAAGTGCTCGATTGAGCCGCTGAGTACGCGCTCAATACCATCCACTAACAGTGGCTGATTGGTGTCTTCATTGGCCCGACAGAGGTCGAGGTAAGCGATACCAAACCAGTCTGTTTCCAGGTCCAGGCCGTAAAGTAGCCCGAATTTTCGCCAGGCCTGATTGACGTAAATAATGCTGCTGGTCTCATCAATCACTGCAATTTGCAGCGGTAATGTGTCCAGGATACCACTCAGTAATTGTTCTGCGATGTTCACAAAATATCCGATGGCCAGTTGCTTGCAACATTCAAAAGATTCAACTCTATTCTATTCAAGGCTTTCGCGCCTGTCTAATGCTAATTGGTGAAAATTAGCATCAAAATTGCTTGTTTTTTTCCTATCCAGAGACGAAGGAGTCAAAAATGGGCATTAGGGTGGGGATTAACGGCTTTGGCCGCATTGGTCGTATGGTGTTGCGCGCCGCATTAAATCAGGCAGAGTTCAAGGATATGGAGGTCGTGGCCATTAACGGCATCGAAGAACCTGACCATATGTTGTATATGCTCAAATATGACTCCGTGCACGGCAGGCTGGCACAGGATGCACATTTAGAGGGCGATTTTCTGGTCATTAATGGCAAGAAAATACGCCTCACCGCGCATACCAAACCGGCTGATATCGATTGGGGAGCAGAAGCGGTCGATGTGGTGATCGAATGCACTGGCGTTTTCCTGACCCAGGAAACCTGCGCGGCGCATATTGCGGGTGGTGCACGCATTGTGGTGCAGTCAGCCCCCGGCAAAGACGATACGCCTATGTATGTCTACGGCGTCAATCACTATCATTATCATGGCGAAGATATCGTCTCGGCGGCGTCTTGTACGACTAATGGGCTGGCGCCGATCGTCAAGGTGTTGCATGACCATTTTGGTGTCAAGCGTGGCTTGATGACCACCATCCATGCGGCGACGGCTACCCAGAAAACGGTTGATGGCACGTCCAACAAAGACTGGCGCGGCGGACGCGGCGTATTTGAAAACATTATTCCTTCAAGTACCGGGGCGGCCAAAGCGGTGGGTAAAGTGATTCCGGCGCTCAATAAGAAACTCACTGGCATGTCCATGCGGATTCCATCGGCCGATGTGTCTGTGGTCGATTTGACCGTGGAGTTGCAGCAAAAAACCACTTACGAAGACATTTGCGCCGTAATGAAATATGCCTCGGAGCGTGATTTGAAAGGTGTGCTTGGTTATACCGAAGAGCCCGTGGTTTCCAGCGATTTCCGCGGTTTCCCGGCCGCCAGTGTGTTCGATGCGGGGGCTGGCATCATGCTGGATCCGACCTTCGTCAAATTGATCGGCTGGTATGACAATGAATATGGCTATACCTGCAACTTGTTACGTTTAACCCGCTACGTGAGCTATGCCAAATTGTCGATGACAGATTTGCCAGCGGCGGAAGAGGAGGTGGCTGAGGCCGCTTGATCCTGAGTGTGGAATTAGCAGTTTGGCGCTGATAGACAATTTACTCGCCTGCAACGGCGTCGCGCATTTATAATGCTATTTTTACTTGTGTGATAGACATTATGCGTGCGCCTTTGCTCGAAACCTCCATCAAAAGCCTGAAAAAACTGCACCAGGGCAAGGTGCGTGATATTTACGATATCGACGCCCACACCATGTTGCTGGTGAGCACTGATCGTTTAAGCGCTTTTGATGTGATTTTGCCCACCGGCATTGCGCACAAAGGGGCCATGCTGACGCAAATGGCTAATTTCTGGTTTGATCAATTGCAGGATGTGGTGCCTAACCATTTGACGGGCATTGCGCCTGAGTCTGTGGTCGCGCCGGATGAAGTCGAGCAGGTCAAAGGTCGTGCCGTGGTGGTGAAGAAACTCAAAGCCTTGCCGCTGGAGGCGATTGTGCGTGGCTACCTGGTCGGTAGTGGCTGGAAAGAGTATAAAGCCAAAGGCACTGTCTGCGACATTCCTTTACCGGCTGGTCTGCAATTGGCGCAACAATTACCTAAACCGTTATTCACGCCTTCAAGCAAGGCCGCCGTTGGCGAGCACGATGAAAACATCAGTGTCGCCCAGGTGGAAGCGCTGATAGGCAAAGACCTGACGGCGCAGGTGGAAAAAGCCGCTATTGCCTTGTACACACGTGCGGCGGAATATGCGCGCACCAAGGGTATTATCATTGCTGATACCAAGTTTGAATTTGGCGTCGACGCGCATGGTGTGTTGCATGTGATGGACGAAGCCTTAACGCCGGATTCTTCCCGTTTCTGGCCAGCGGACCAATACCAGATTGGTAGCAATCCGCCCAGTTATGACAAGCAGTATGTGCGTGACTGGCTGGAGGGCTGTGGCTGGGACAAAGTCGCGCCGGGCCCTGAGTTACCGGCAGATGTAGCGCAACGTACTTCTGATAAATATATGGAAGCGTTTGCCAAATTGACCGGGCGTACCTTGCTGGTCGATTAATCACGGCAACCATTACTCACTGCTCCTATGGGCTTTCGCGCGCAATTAGCGACACTCGCCAGCCGGTTCAAGCAGGAGGTTGCGTTTTACCGCGCACTGCATGCGCATCCGCAGACGCCCAAGTTGGCCAAAGGCTTGTTATGGCTGGCGTTAGCTTATCTGGTGTTACCGTTTGACCTGATTCCGGACTTTATTCCGGTGATCGGCCAGTTGGATGAGTTAGTGATTATTCCATTATTACTTTACCTGGCACTCAAGTTGACGCCAGTCGCGGTGCGGCAGGCATGTCGCGATTCTGTGCCGCTTGTGCCGGATCAAAAATAGTGCTGTTTGACAGCAAATGTTCATATTATTCGCCTATAATGGCGCTTTTTTGTTGAAATGGGTTTGAGAAGATGTCTTTGAATTTGGTGCCAAGCGGCAAGGATTTGCCCCACGACTTTAACGTCATTATCGAAATTCCGGCTAACGGCGACCCGGTTAAATACGAAGTAGATAAAGAAAGTGGTGCGCTGTTTGTGGATCGTTTCATGGGTACATCCATGCAATATCCATGTAACTACGGCTATATTCCACACACGCTGGGCGATGATGGAGACCCGGTGGATGTGCTGGTGATTACGCCAGTGCCATTATTGCCAGGCGTCGTTGTACGTTGCCGTGCTTTAGGCATGTTGAAAATGACCGACGAAGCCGGTGGTGATGCCAAAGTGCTAGCCGTGCCGATTGAAAAAGTATGCGGCCTGTATGCTTACCAGAAAACATTGAGCGATGTTTCGCCTTGGCGTTTGGACATGATTGCCCACTTCTTTGAGCACTATAAAGACCTGGACAAAGGTAAATGGGTGAAGATCGAGGGTTGGGTCGGCATTGAAGATGCACATCAGGAAATTAATGATGGCGTGGTACGTTACAACGAAGCAGAAGTGAAGCCAGCGTTTTAATGTGAGCGATGCATTAAAAAAGTCGGCCTAGGCCGACTTTTTTATTTGCTGAAGCGCAGCTTCTGTTAATGAAGCAGTGGGACAATCAACAGTGCCACGATATTGATAATTTTGATTAATGGGTTGACTGCCGGGCCAGCCGTGTCCTTGTAAGGGTCGCCGACGGTATCACCTGTGACGGCAGCCTTATGGGCATCAGAGCCTTTGCCGCCGTGATGGCCGTCCTCAATATACTTCTTGGCGTTGTCCCAGGCGCCACCGCCAGTACACATCGAAATCGCGACAAACAGGCCGGTGACAATCGTGCCCATAAGCAAGCCACCTAGCGCGACCGGGCCCAGAAATAATCCCACCAGGATGGGCGCAGCGACGGGGAGCAATGAAGGCAGCATCATTTCTTTGATCGCTGCACTGGTCAGCATATCGACTGCTTTGCCATATTCTGGTTTGGCCGTGCCCTCCATAATGCCTTTGATTTCGCGGAACTGGCGGCGCACTTCTTCAACCACGCTACCTGCGGCACGACCAACGGCCTCCATCGCCATGGCGGCAAACAGGAAGGGAATCAGGCCGCCAAGAAACAGGCCGATAATCACTTTCGGGTCGCTTAAGTCAAAACTGGCGGTAATGCCTGCGCTTTCCAGTTTGTGTGTGTAATCGGCAAACAGCACCAATGAAGCCAGCCCAGCTGAGCCAATGGCATAGCCTTTGGTCACCGCTTTGGTGGTATTGCCCACAGCATCCAGTGGGTCAGTGACATCACGCACGCTACTGGGTAACTCGGCCATCTCGGCGATGCCGCCAGCGTTATCGGTAATCGGGCCATATGCATCCAGCGCGACCACAATGCCTGCCATGCTCAACATAGCCATGGCAGCAATGGCTACGCCATAAAGACCGGCCAGGTGAAATGCCACATAGATAGCGATACAGACCGAAATGACCGGCAGGGCAGTCGACTTCATGGACACGCCTATGCCTGCGATGATATTGGTGGCGTGGCCGGTGGTTGAGGCTTGTGCCACGTGTTTCACTGGCGCGTAATCGGTGCCGGTATAGTATTCGGTGATCCATACCAGGGCAGCAGTTAAGACCAAACCTACCGCGCACGCGCCAAATAATGCCTGGCTGGAGACGGTCACTTCGCCATGGGTGTAGCCTTGCGGAAACACATATTGCGTGACAAAGTAAAACGCGATAAGTGACAGCAAGCCAGCGACGGCCAGGCCTTTGTACAGCGCAGGCATGACGTTTTTCATGCCGGGTGAGGCTTTGACGAAGAAGCAGCCAATAATGGAGGCAACGATGGAGACCGCACCTAGCAGCAAGGGGTAAATCACACCATTAGCCCCTGCTTCTGCGGCCATCAGCCCGCCGAGCACCATGGTGGCGATCAGCGTCACGGCATAGGTTTCAAACAGGTCGGCGGCCATGCCGGCACAGTCGCCGACATTGTCACCGACGTTATCGGCAATCACGGCCGGATTGCGCGGGTCATCTTCCGGGATACCGGCTTCAACCTTGCCCACCAGGTCAGCGCCGACATCTGCGCCTTTGGTGAAAATGCCGCCACCCAGTCGTGCAAAGATGGAGATTAACGAAGAGCCAAAAGCCAGGCCGATGAGTGGGTTGAGGTCAGTCGCCTGCTCTGCACCCAGGTAACTGTAAAAGCCAGCGACGCCCAGCAGGCCTAAGCCTACCACCAGCATGCCAGTAATCGCACCGCCTTTAAAGGCCACATCCAGGGCTGCACCTATGCCATGGGTGGCTGCCTGTGCTGTGCGCACATTGGCTTTGACCGACACATTCATGCCAATAAAGCCGCAAGCGCCTGATAAGATCGCACCGACTAAAAAACCGATAGCGGTTTGCAGGCTTAAAAATAAGCCGATCAAGATAGCCAGTATGATGCCGACCAGTGCGATGGCTTTATATTGTCGGGACAAATAGGCGGCTGCGCCCTGTTGAATAGCCCCGGCAATTTCCTGCATGCGAGCATTGCCTGCGGGTAACCCTGAAATCCATTGACTCATTACTACGCCATAGAGCACCGCCAACACTGCAGCACCGAGCGCTAACATTAATGCGACTGACATGACTTCTCCTGTTCCTGATGAAACTGCGTTAAACGTAATGACTGCTTAAAACCCTGCTACTTAATTTGTAAATAAAATGTAACAGGTTGAGCCATTATTGCACTATTAAAGTGCGTCTACAAGCGCGTTTTCAGGGCTATTTTGAGGGCGGAAAAAGCATCACTCAGTCGTCACGTTGCTGGTCAATAAAGTGGCGTAAAGCAGCTTCCAGCGCCGGATTATTGGCCTCGTTAGCATAAGCTTCGAGTGTGTTTAAAGCGCGATTTGAAGGGGCTTTGATGCGTTTATGCTTGCTTTGCGGGCGAGATTTTACTTGCACTTTGACCTTAATTGCGTTAAGGTTTAAGCCTTTGATTTTCCTGGAATTTTGACAGAAATCCCGGATTTTTTGCAGGAGTTGGGTTTCCATTAACTTGATTCTGCTGGCCGCTGCGCCTGATTGTACGGCAATCGTCAGTGCACCATCATGTAGCGCCAGTACATGCGAAAACCTGGAGAATTCCGGGGCAACTGCTGACCAGCATTGCTGTAATTGCTGCCTATCATCCGCTTCTTGTAACAGCGGCTTGAGATCGTGATGATGCTTGAAAATCTGATTGATTTTGAACATGGCGGATTGTCCACAGAATGCGTGAATATTGTACACCACCAGGCCACAAAGCGTTGAGTCACCCGTTGGGTCATCATTGCTAGCCGGTGAATAGCGAGAGTTCTTAGCATGATTAATATCATTATTGTTTCAGAAAAAATGGCCAAGCCAAAAACACTGGGTGTGTTTGAAAGTCTTGGTTTGCTCCTGGCGCTGATCCTGGTGCCTGTCGTATTAATCTTATTGTTTATTACGCCGCAGCAAGTGATCAAGTCGCAGGGCGTGAAAGCCATGTTGCCACCGCATTTGCGTGGCGCCATGTTGTCTACCCAGAATCACCTTGATGCCTATGCCAAGCAAATTGGCGAGTTGCAGGCGCGCATTTTGCGCCTGGATGCGCAGAACCAGCGTTTGTCAAAATTGGCGGGGGTTAAATCGACCGCAGAGCCAATCAATGAAAGAACGCCGGTGAATGAAGTGCCCGCGACTGAACCACCGGTCAGTGAATCATTGGGCCAGGGCGGGCCGCTGGTCAAGGACTCGCCGTTAAGCGAAGAGGACTTGAAAGCCACGATTGAACAGATGTCGGCCGACCTGGATTTCAGGGATGAGTATCAAGGCAAGATTGAAGCGAAATTGTTGCAAAAGAGTGTGCTGCGCGAAATGTTGCCTAACAGTAGCCCGGTTGCTGCGGCTTACAGTTCATCCAGCTACGGCTGGCGGATTGATCCTTTAAATGGGCATCGCGCCTTTCATGAAGGGCTGGATTTCCCCGCTTCTGTTGGCATGCCAGTGTATGCGGCGGCGGATGGCATTGTGACCACGGCTGTGCAAACACCCGATTACGGTAACCTGCTTAAAATTGATCATGGATCAGGCCTGGAAACACGCTATGCGCACAATTCCAGGTTGCTGGTGAAATCCGGTGAGCGCGTGATGAAGGGGCAGAAAATTGCCTTGATTGGCAGCACAGGCCGCTCTACTGGTCCGCATTTGCATTACGAAATTCGTCTCAATGGCAATCCGCTGGATCCGCGTGAATATCTCAGAAGCCATTCCTGAGGCAAGCCGCTGGAGTAGTCAATGCGTAAGGGAATGTTTGCTGACGTGCAATAATTGAGACAATTCCCCTCTATATCTTATACAATCTCGGTCTATTTCAATTTAACGCCGCACATGCGGAAATCGGTGTGACTCATGTTAGCCTCGTTGTTTAAAAAAGTTTTTGGCAGTCGTAACGATCGACTGGTCAAGCAGTATCAGCAAACCGTCAAACAAATCAATGCGTTAGAGCCAGAGACTCAAGCCTTGAGCGACGAGCAGCTACGTGCAAAAACCGAAGAGTTTAAACAGCGGTATAGCAATGGCGAGTCTCTGGAAAAATTGTTGCCAGAGGCATTTGCCGTGGTGCGCGAAGGCAGCAAGCGTGCGTTGGGCATGCGCCACTTTGACGTACAGCTGATCGGCGGTATGGTGCTGAATGCGGGCAAGATTGCCGAGATGCGTACTGGTGAAGGTAAAACCCTGGTAGCGACGCTGCCAACGTATCTGAATGCCTTGACTGGCAAAGGCGTGCATGTGGTGACGGTCAACGATTACCTGGCCAAACGTGACGCGGAGTGGATGGGGCAGCTTTACAACTTTTTGGGCTTAAGCGTCGGCATCAATCTGTCACAAATGCCACACGATGCCAAGCAGCAAGCTTATGCTTCTGACATCACCTACGGCACCAATAACGAATTCGGTTTTGATTATCTGCGTGACAACATGGTGTTTAGTAAAGAGGAACGCGTACAGCGTCCTTTGCACTATGCGCTGGTGGATGAAGTCGACTCCATCCTGATTGATGAAGCACGTACGCCACTGATTATTTCTGGTCAGGCTGAGCACAGCGTTGATTTATACGGCGCCATCAACGAAGTCGCCAAGCAACTGGTTCGCCAGCAAGTGGAAGACGGCGAAGGCGATTTCTGGGTCGATGAAAAAGCGCAAAGCGTGACCATGAGTGAAGCGGGCCATGAGCACGCGGAACAATTGCTGGAGCAAACAGGTTTGCTAACGGCAGGTTCCAGCTTGTATGAGCCAGCCAATATTACCCTGGTGCATCATTTGTATGCGTCCCTGCGTGCGCAAAATCTTTACCACCGCGACCAGCACTACGTGGTGCGCAATAATGAAATCGTGATTGTGGATGAGTTTTCTGGCCGTATGATGCCGGGCCGTCGCTGGTCCGATGGTTTGCATCAGGCAGTGGAAGCCAAAGAAGGCGTGGCGATCCAGAAAGAAAACCAGACACTGGCGTCCATCACGTTCCAGAACTACTTCCGCATGTACCAGAAACTGAGCGGCATGACCGGTACGGCAGATACTGAAGCGTATGAGTTTAACCAGATCTACGCACTGGAAACCGTGGTGATTCCTACGCACAGACCGGTGCAGCGTTTGGATGCGATGGACAAAGTCTATCGCACCGGCATGGAAAAATACAAAGCGGTGATTGAAGATATCAAACAATGCCAGGCCAAAGGCCAGCCAGTGTTGGTCGGTACGACTTCGATTGAAAACTCTGAACTGATTTCGCAACTGCTCACGCAAGCCAAGCTGGAACACCAGGTGTTAAACGCCAAACAGCATGAGCGCGAAGCAACCATCGTTGCTGAAGCAGGCCGTCCAGGCATGATCACGATTGCGACCAATATGGCCGGTCGTGGTACCGACATTGTCTTGGGCGGTAACTCAGAAGGTGAGATTCATGCGATTCGCAATGATGCCAATTTGAGCGATGCTGACAAAGAAAGCAAAATCGCCCAGCTGAAAGCCGAGTGGCAACAGCGCCACGATGCCGTGCTGGCTGCAGGCGGCTTGCATATTATCGGTACTGAGCGCCACGAGTCTCGCCGCGTCGACAACCAGTTGCGCGGTCGTTCTGGCCGCCAGGGTGACCCAGGCTCCAGCCGTTTCTACCTGTCTTTAGAAGACCAATTGCTGCGCATTTTCTCTGGTGAACGTGTGGCGGCGATCATGACCCGCCTCAATATGCCGGAAGGCGAAGCGATTGAGCATGCCATGGTGACGCGTGCGATTGAAAACGCCCAGCGCAAGGTCGAAGGCCGTAACTTTGATATCCGTAAGCAGTTGCTAGAATACGATGATGTGTCTAACGACCAGCGCAAGGTGATTTACGAGCAACGTAATGAATTGCTGGAGTCGGTCGATGTGGGCCAAACCATACGTGCCATGCGTGAGGATGTGATTAACAGCCTGTTTAATACCCATGTGCCACCAGGCAGCGTGGAAGAGCAGTGGGAAGTGCCTGCGCTGGAACAAGCATTACAGGACGAATTGAGCATCAGCTTGCCGGTCGCTGAGTGGTTGGAAAACAACCCTGACTTGCATGAAGAAACCTTGCGTGAGCGCATTCTGGATGCGGCTAACGAAAGCTATGGCTCAAAAGAAGCCCTGGCTGGCAATGACAATATGCGCAATTTTGAACGTGCAGTCATGTTGCAAAGCCTGGATAACCATTGGCGTGAGCACCTGGCTGCCTTGGATCATCTGCGTCAGGGTATCCATTTGCGCTCCTATGCGCAGAAGAACCCTAAGCAGGAATACAAGCGTGAAGCGTTTGAGTTGTTTGAGTCTTTGCTGAATACCGTCAAGAGCGAAGTGACCAAGATCACCATGCAGGTGCAGGTGCGTTCTCGCGAAGAACTGGAAGAGGAAGAGCGCCGTGCCGAAGAGGCCATGCGTGCAGCGGATGTGGGCAACTTGCAATACCAGCACACAGATTATGACTCTGCATTAACCAATAGCGGAGATGCAGCACAGCCACCCCAGGGCTTGCCAGAAGGCGTGCGTGTTGGCCGTAATGATCCTTGCCCATGCGGATCAGGCAAGCGTTTTAAAAACTGCCATGGCGCATTAAGCTAACCATTGCATTGAACTAGGCAGCGAAAGGGATTCAATATGTCAGATCAGGAAATTCCATCCCCGTGTGTCGGGGTATGCAGCATTGATGACAGTAACGGTTTTTGCCAGGGCTGTTTTAGAACCATAGACGAAATCCGCCAGTGGTGGGATCTTGATCGCGCGGGTAAAGCGGAAGTGATCAAACTGGCTAATGCGCGTGAAGCTGCGGTATTTGGTGAATAGTGACTCGCCTCAAGTAACAAAGTAAAAAGCCGGCAATCGCCGGCTTTTTTATATTCGGAGTGTTGCTATAGATCTGCGAGTGGCTGATCACCCAAGGTATTCGATTGTGCGTCCAGTTTACCGATCACCATTTTGAGTGAGGCGTTCAGGCTTTGTAAAGAATCGGTGTCCAGGGTGGCCAGTACTTGCGGCAAAATACCATCGACCGGTTTAGGCGCTTTGGACAGCACAGCGTGGCCCGCTTCGGTCACAATCAGCCCGACTTTGCGTTGATCCTGGCTCAGACGCTGTTTTTCTACCAATTGTCTTTTGACCAGTTTCTCTACCAGTAAGCTACAGGTGGATTGATGAATGGCAAGGTTTTCTGCCAGGCGCGAGACCCCTAATTCTGGATGAGTAGCGATTTCATGCAAGAGCCAAAGCTGTGAACCTGAGATGCCGCACGAAGCTTCAATTTCTCTAAAATGTTGTCTGACGGTACCGAAAATAATTCGAAATTGTTTTAAAGCTTCTTTTGCGAGTGAGTTTTGCATGATTAATTTAATGTAAATATTTATGTTCATTTTACCAGTTTCCACCAGATAACATGGCTTCGCTATGTTTATCGCGATAAAAATTCCCGTTTCTATCGGTGGTTTTAGACAAAAAAGTCGTTTTTAGCCACAAACGCTAGCCCAGTTTGGCAGACCGGTCTGTCTTATTTTTGTGACTATTTCGATCGCAGGCTATCGGTTGTGATAGCTTGTTGCTGATGAAGAGAGAGTAACGTTTCTAAGCCGAATTCGATGACAGCCTCGGAGGAAAAATGCGGGATTGTTTGCGCTAATTGCAGCAGATGGTGATGTGAGGTGGCCGTTTGTGTTTGCAACTGTTGCAATAGTTGGTAGGTGATCGCATTGAGCTGGATAAAACAGACTTTAAACTCGGGCGTACGATACACCAGTAAAAACGTAGGTATTGTCTCAACCGTATTCTGTTTTTTTGAGAGCAGGTGTACCGCATAATCGTAATGCAACAATTGGTGCACGCCACACAGCTGCACAACGCGATGCAACAGTGCATGCCCTTGCGTAAGGTGTTCGACAGTTGAATCAGCCGGCGCGGCATCCACTTGCTGACCAAGTAGCAGCTCTATCCATTCGTAGTGCGCCAGTTGCGCTGTGTAGGCGGGCAAGTCCGCTGGTATTTCTGCGTGCAGAAAAGCGACAAAACTGCCGGGAATATCCTTGAACAGCGGGCTGTTAAATTGCTGTGAAAAGAAACACTGCCGCACCAGTTTGCTAAAGCGGCGCTGTCCCAGAATGTCACGTAGCACCGGAAAACAGGCGCTGACGCTGGCCTCAAAGTTGTTGAACACGATTTCACGGTAGACACGCATGCGCTTATCGCTGACCCCTGCCGGTTTGGCATGCCGGGCCGGGTGCCGCAGGTGGGCAGTAAATGCCGCTTGGTATGCTTGAAATGCAGGCATCAGGCTACCTTATGCACGTTCTGTGTACGGGCGGGCTGTGCTTGCTGTTGCAGGATTGCGATGCGGTCGACTTCCTGCATCAGGGCAGGCAGCGGGGGAATATGACTATCACGCTCCAGCAAGGTCGGGAACACAGCCAGCTTGTTATAGGCATATGTTAAAAGCTGCCACACCGGGTCGATAATCGCTTCGCCATGTGTATCCACCAGTAAATCTGGTTCGACTTGCAAATGCCCTGCCATATGGCCATACACAATACGCTCGGCCGGAATCTGCTCCAGGAAGGCATAGGCGTCAAAGCCAAAATTGACACTATTTACATAGACATTATTAATATCCAGATGCAAATCGCAGTCGGCTTCGGACAGTACAGCATTGATAAAGCTGATTTCATCCATCTCGGAGATGGGGGCTGCTACATAGAATGAGGCATTCTCCACTGCAATGCGGCGCTCCAGAATGTCTTGGGTTTGACGGATACGTTGCGCCACATATTTAACCGCCTCTGCGGTAAACGGGATGGGCAGTAAATCGTAAATATAGCCATTGGCAGTATCGCTGCAATAGCTTAAATGTTCGGTATAGAGGGGAATCTCAAAATCAGCCAGAAACTGTTTTACCTGCTTGAGAAAGCTGACATTGAGTGGGTCAGGCCCGCCCAACGATAAACATAAGCCATGACAGGCTATCGGATAATGCTGGGCCAACCAGTCCAGTTCGGCAGCATACTTACCACCAGCCTGGATCCAGTTTTCGGGGGCGATTTCCAGAAACTGCAACTGTGCAAGCAATGGCTGACCATATTGCTGCATCAGCTGGGGCAGCAGCTCACGCTTTAGCCCCAGGCCCGCACCGCGAATGTCCGATAGCTGTGCCATGAATATGGTTGCCGACGATTATTTGCTGGCGTGGCAGGCGCCTTCTTTCATTTTTTCAGCTGAGCAACTGCCTTGTTTCATTTTGTCTGCTGAGCAAGAACCTTCTTTGGCCTTGTCATGATGGCAAGAGCCCTCCTTCATTTTTTCGGCTGAACAGCTGCCTTCTTTCGCTTTCTGCTTGTTTGCCCCACATTTTCCGCTGCTACATTTACCTTCTTTGGCTTTGCTGTCAGTTGCATCTGCTACCTGATAGCCTTGACCCAGTGTTTTCAATGCAAACGGATTGCTGCCTGCATGGGCAGCGGCTGCTGCAATGGATAACGCTACTGCACCAGTAATCACAGCCATTTTATGTGTCGTCATGTTGCTTCCTTTTTCAAACAGGGTTTAAAAGTGGACATCAGTAAAATTTGTCCAATTGTTGCGTAATGCGTTCCCGTGCTGCCTGTGACAACGCAATTTCGCTGTCATTCGTTACTTGCTGCTGCCAAACCTGCATGGCGTTGCGAATCCATTTAAGCTGTTGCGTAAAACGTCGGCAATAGATACAGATAGCCAGGTGCAACCTGACTGCCCAGCGCTCACGCCAGGTGAGCGGGCGGTCAAGTGATTGCGATACCAGCACGCTGGTTTGTTTGCAATTCAGCATCTCTTTATCCGTTTCACATTACGTGTTACCAGTGCATTTCAAGACATTTCCGCAGTCCCATACGGGCACGGTATAACATTACCCATGCATTGGTCGCGGTGATATTCAATGCCTTACAAATTTCTTCGTTTTCCATTTCATCCACATCACGCATGGTGAAAATGGCGGCCAGCTTTTGCGGTAAACGCGCCATACATTGCTGTAATACCTGCAAAAACTGTTTTTGCTGCAAGGCGTCATGTGGCACATCCCAGGCTTGCGGTTTTTCTGCCCAATGGCCGGTTTCGTCAAAAAACTCATCCATATTGGCATCTTCTTCGGTCAGGAGTTCCGAGGCCGGGATTTCGCGTACCTGCTTGCGCATACAGTCAATGATTTTGTGTTTCAGGATGCCCGTGAGCCAGGTGCGTGGGCTGGATTGCGCTGCATAGTTGGGATTTTTGATCGCAGCCAGCAAGGTTTCCTGCACAACGTCTTCTGCCTGATGCGGATCGCGTAGCCGCGTTAGCGCAAAGCGATACAAATAATTGCCATGTTCGTTAAGCCAGTCGTGCGGATTAAATTTCATGACGGCTATTGAAGCATAATTCAGGTAGACGGAGCAATGCTGGCGCGTTGCTCGATCAGGCTTAAATAATGCGCAGCATCCAGCCCGGTCTGGTTGCGTTGTGCCAGCCAGATGGTTTCGGCCAGGCATTCGAGCAGGGCATGCTGCGCTTCATGTTCTTGCTGGAACTTTGTACACAGTTTGCCGTAGGCTTGTGTGATGCCGATGGGCTGGTTGATGCTGATTTGCTCCTGGATGGACAGGTGCAGACTCATATGCAAGAACGGGTTGGTTTCACCCATTTCCGGGTAATAGGCTTGTTCCAGATATTGCTCGGGATGGTCCAGAATCGCGTGGTATTCGGGATGCAGATGCATAATACCCACCGCCATCTTTTCGAGGTCGGTCAATATGTTTTGTTGTTTGAACTTGGCCCAGGCATCAAAGAAAAACTGGCGCACTTCATCGCGGCTGGGATTAAATAAGGCCATGATTAACTCTCTGCCGGTGGTTTCACCGGGTGTATTTGCTTGTCTTGGAATTCACATAAATCAGCAATGCAGCATTCACCGCATTTGGGGTTGCG
>Ga0207974_100208_pt1 | contig 21944 bp, 20 predicted proteins | sample LakWasMe87_LOW11_2_FD_183911 | JGI IMG/M metagenome (GOLD analysis project Ga0207974, IMG submission 183911) | Freshwater sediment methanotrophic microbial communities from Lake Washington under simulated oxygen tension - Sediment Metagenome... | ecosystem: Environmental > Aquatic > Freshwater >...
CTGGCGGTAATCGATCTCGCATGCGGCCACCGCCTGCCCCGCATGTGCATGACAAACGTGTGCATGCGGGCGGAATCATAACGCAATTCGCCCAAATTCACCTACAATGTTCGCATGTCGCAAACACCTGCCTCTGCTATTCACATTGACCCAGCTGGCTTCGCCAGCCCGGTGCAATATATATTGTCGCCCAACCAGGATGAACGGCCACAGCCTGCCGAAGTGGATATGATCGTCATCCACAATATCAGCCTGCCGCCCGACCAGTATGGCGGCCCGGGCATTATGCAATTGTTCACCAATCAGTTAGACCCGCAGGAACACCCTTATTATGCCGAGATTGCACACCTCAAGGTCTCGTCACACTTTCTCATCCGCCGCACAGGTGAGTTATTACAATTTGTTAGCTGCAATCAGCGCGCCTGGCATGCCGGACTCTCACAATGGCAGGGCCGCGAACGTTGCAATGACTTTTCAATCGGCATAGAACTCGAAGGCAGTGACATTGAGGTGTTTGAAGATGTGCAATACATCACCTTGCAAGCACTGATCAATGCCTTGCGACAACGCTATGCCATCAGGCACATTGTCGGGCATTCAGATATTGCGCCGGGACGCAAAACTGACCCCGGCCCATTCTTTGATTGGCAACGAATCACATAATAAACAGACCGAAGCGAGCCAGCACTTAACTTGAGCGTTAATTATCACTAAAAACCTGTCACTACAGATTAAACTTTAGCCGTGGCTGTTTCAGATATGCGGGGCTTATTTTCCAGGCTCACCGCCATCACCCCGGCCAGCACCAGCGCAGTGCCCAAGCCCTGTATCCAGGAGAGTGACTCGCCCAGAAACAGGTAAGCCAGCACAATCGTCGACACCGGCCCAATCGCGCTGATCAATGCTGCCTTGCGGCTACCGAGCTGGTGTATGCCCATATTCATCAGTACCGAAGGCAATACCGTCGCAACCAGCGCCATCAAAAAAGCCAGCGCATATACTGCGTTAGGCAACATCGTCACATGGTCAAATGAGCCACTGGTGCCAAAATGGACGGCACTGGCAAGCGCCGCCAAACTCATGGTCATCGCAGTAAACCGGCTAGCACCCAACTTGGGGATCAATTGCCCACTCACCAGTAAATAACCCGCATACACAATAGCGCTCAGCAATACCAGCCACGCGCCATACAGTGTATCGGCAGAATCCAGCCCGGCCAGCTCAACATCATGCCAGACCACCAGCACCACACCCGCATAACTGGTCACCATGGCAAACCACTCACGACGGGTAATGTGATGTTTGAGAAATACCGCACTCATGGCCACCACCAGCGTTGGATACAGAAACAGAATCACCCGCTCCAGCCCTGCCGACACATAGCGCAGACCTTCAAAGTTCAGCCACATCGAACCATAACCACCGACCACCGCGAGCAACAGCAACGTCACCCAATCTTTACCAGTCATGGACATAGGCACGCCTTGACGCATCGTCCACCAGCCTAACCCGGCAAAGAACGGAATAGCGAACGCCATCCGCAAAGCGATCAAAGTCGCTGCATCAAGATGATAAGCGTAAGCCAGCTTGACCATAATCGCTTTCGACGAAAAGGCCACGGACGATACCAGCACCAGCATGGCACCGTAATACGGATGGGTAGAATCTTTCATATGAGCCCTGAATCAATGGGGCTCACCGGGAAGGGTATGACAAGATCAACCGCGGAGAGCCCGCGGTTGCAAAAGAATTACGACAAGCAGCAACCGCAGCACGATGTGGCGACTAGCCACAATGCCTTTCGGTTCATCACCACAACAGTAGATTGGAGGAATTGCTTGTTCATAAGGTTATGGAATTTACGTGGGTTTGCGGGAATGGTCAAGGGAGCTATTTATTTATATGTGTGTTCCATACGTCTTTTTCGCCTTATTGGCGAGTCACTTTCTGGTGCTTGTCCCCCAGAAAGTAACCAAAGAGGAAGACACCCAGCCATCACGGCCTGACGGCTCCCTTGCGTTGCTCAACAAAATAAGACGGTCACGAAACTCAACCTAGCGGGCTGCACACTACGCAGCCCACCGCGGGATTCGGACAGTCGCTCCCTCTACTCTTATTTTGTCTCCGCTACTCAGCGTGATGGAATGGGATTTATCTCGCCAAACTCACAGCGTAACAATTTGAACGATTCAAAAAACAGATTGGTTTGTTAAAAGCACTAATGGTGGCGTTCCTTAGGTGTTCGGGGTCCCCATCTGCCGCGCCGAGCAACGCAGGGTTGGCGGGAGCTTTCGGCCATCGGCTGTCCGAGCTCCGCAACAAGCCACGTTCTGTGTGGCTTGTCAGGGCGAGTTTCGATGGACGCCCGGCAATTCGAGTAGCGCAAGGAAACAGCGGAAGCTGAGGTGCACTTTCTTTTGGTTACTTGTTCTTTGTGCAAGCAAAGAAAAGTAACTCGCCGAAAAGGCGAAAAGCAGCTTATCAATCCACCCGCCAAAGAATTACTTTCCCTGCCTAATCAAGCAACCCATTAAACGATCAAATTCTTTTGTAAAGTGATCAATTGCATATTCTCCACCTTCGCCTGCCACATCTCCGGCAGATAAGGAAAAGGCTTTAATTCCCCCGTCGCCTGGTACCCAAGCCGCTGGTAAAACGCAATCAGCGCCTGCCTCACACTAACCACCGCCATTTGACTGGCAGGCGCGCCCCAGCGCTCAACCGACAATTGCTCGGCCGCCAGAATTATCTTTTTACCATAGCCACGATTCTGTGCCGTTGGCTCTACGGCAATCATACCCAGATGCGCGACTTGTTCATCCGCATGCCATTCGGCACACAGCGTGACCATCAGCGTCTCCGCAACCCACCCAGTCAGGATCACGGCATTATGACAATTTAACAATGCCAGTACATCGCCGGTCGTCGTGCGTTTGCCATCCAGCAGATCCGCCTCCGTGGTCCAGCCTGCCCGGCTGCTTTCGCCGCGATAAGCACGATTGACCAGTGCCGAAATGGCATCGGCATCCTGCACTTGGGCAGGTTTGATGATTAATTCAGTCATGGTGGTTTATTGCGCTAAGTTTTCGATTCGATGTTGTACCACCAGGCTACCTATCATGTCGCCTTCCACATTCACCGCAGTACGTACAGTATCCAGCAAGCGGTCTATCGGTAATAAAATGGCAATGGCCTCTGCGGGCAAGCCCACGCTTTGCAATACCATGACCATGGTGACCATACCCGCACTCGGGATACCCGGTGCGCCCATGGCGGCGATCATGGTGGTAAAGCACACCACCAGTTGCTGCCCGAGTGACAAGTCAATACCAGCCAGTTGTGCAACAAACAAAGCAGCCGCGGCTTCGTACAATGCGGTCCCATCCATATTCACGGTGGCGCCCAGCGGCACCACAAAGCCGGCAATTTCAGGCTTCACCTGCATATTTTCTGTCGCGCAACGCATGGTCACCGGCATGGTGGCATTACTCGAACTGGTGGCAAATGCCGTGAGCAGGGACTCACGCGCCCGCTGTAAAAACCACCACGGACGTTTGCCGGTAAGCAGGAATAACAAGAGTGGCAGCACGACCAGACCATGAAACAAGGTGGTCCCTGTGACCACCAGCATAAACTTGGTCAAACTGGCAAACAGGCTCACATCCTGCGTGGCGACCAGTTTGAATAGCAATGCGGCAATGCCAAAAGGTGCCAGGCGCATAATCCAGTTGATCATCTGCATCGCCACCGCCATGCCTTCTTCAAACACAGCCAGCAAGTGTGGATAACGCTCGGCAGATACTACCAGCGCAATCCCCAGCAACAAGGAAAAAGCCACAATGGCCAGGATATTGCCCTCAGCCAGCGCTTTGAACGGGTTCATAAAGGTGCCGTGCAGAAATTGCGTGAAAAACTCAGGCAAGGTGAGTTGCTTGGTTTCAAACTGCTGCAGGGCATCGGCAAACATATTGAGGTGCAAACCTGCTCCAGGCTGGAAAAGATGGCTGGCACCCAAGCCGATAACGACTGCAATAATGGTAGTCGTGGCAAAAAACAATAGCGTGGTTTTCCAGACAATATCAATTTGACTATGTTTACGCAGATTGGCGATGCCGGTGACGATGGCACAAAATACCAGCGGGATCATCACCATCTTGAGTAAATCTATAAACAGGGTGCCGACCAGGTTGGCGACGTATAAAGCGCTATCGACTTGTTTGCCATGTGCAAAAAGGCCAAGTGCCACCGCGGCGGTAGCGGCGAAAAAGATTTGTCCATTCAGCCCGAGCTTTTTCATGCGTATAACAACCCTTAAAGATGATCCAATTAGCTAAACTGCTGCAACCATCGAATGAAAAAGAGGCAGCCTAAGCTGCCTCAATCTAATACTAAGCGTTCTTTTCAAACACCGCTGCAAAAAAACCATCTGTGCCATGCAGATGCGGCAACAACTTCAAATATTCACCGGTATCCAACACGATATTCTGCTGCGCCAGCACTTCATTGGCAGGCACTAATTTAAATTCTGGATGCGCTTGTAAAAACGCTTCGGCAATGGCTTCGTTTTCGTCACGCAACAAACTGCATGTGGCATATACCACACGGCCGCCTGCTTTACACAGTTTGGCGGCACGGGCGAGGATATTGGTTTGCTTGACGTTTAACTCGGCGACATCTTCTTCCGCCTGACGCCACTTCAGGTCAGGGTTACGACGCAAGGTACCCAGGCCACTACATGGCGCATCGACCAACACGCGGTCAAATTTGCCGTTGAGGCGTTTGAGTTTCAAGTCGTTTTCGTTGTTGATGAGTTGCGCTTGCAGATTAGACAAGCCGCTGCGTTTCAAGCGTTGACCCAGGTTATTCAGGCGTTTTTCAGACACATCAAACGCATATAAACGGCCGGTGTTTTTCATGAGTGCGCCCAGTGCCAGGGTTTTACCGCCAGCACCTGCACATAAATCGGCCACCATTTGCCCGCGTTTAGGCGCGACCAGGTAGCTCAACAACTGACTGCCTTCGTCCTGCACTTCAATTTTGCCTTCGGTGAACAGGATGTGTTTGCCGATATTGAGACGTGCGCCCATGCGGATGCCCACAGGTGAATAAGGGGTTGGGGCGATGACGTTATCTTTCACTGTGTTTTCTGCCAGCATGCGCGCCAGCACTTCTTCACGGTTGGACTTGATGGTATTCACGCGTAAATCGAGGCTCGCTTGCTCAAACATGCTGCGGCAAATGGTCATCGCCTCAGCCTCGCCATATTGCTCGACCAGCTTGTTCCAGAACCAGTCGCGTACATCGGCCAGCACGGCTGGCGCAAAGCCTTCACTGTTTTTGCTTTTAATGGCCACGGCCCATTCTTTTTGGCGTTCATCCAGCATCTCATCCAGATCGCGGATGCTTTTGCCTTCAATCTTGAGCCACCAGGCAATAATCAGTTTACGCGTATCTTCCTGCTCGTCTGTCTCACTGACAGAGACTTCGCGCAGGTAACGATAACGGCGCAAGACACCATAAGCGGTTTCAGCCACCCATGCACGGTCTTTGGTACCTAACTCACGATGTTGGCGAAAAAATTCGCTGAGCTTGGCATCGGCCGGACTTTCGAACTTCAGTATGTCGTTTAACAACATCGCCGTCTGGCGCATCAGGGATTGGTTCATCAGAATCTTTCAAATACTTACATTATTCGGTGATCAACCGCGTGGCGACTTGCTCAATCACCATGCCGTTTTTCTCCAGCTTTTTAATTTTGACCGGCACATAGCGATAATCGCTGGCCAGCCATAGTTCTACTTTTTCATCGGTATCGCCACGGGTGTGCACAATGTGCACCGTCTGAATGGTCTGGTCAGCAATCACCAGGCTATCTTCGCCTTCAAACGTATATTCATATTCACCCACGCGGCGGCCATTGGTCAGCGTCACATGCATTTCTTGCAGCGGTGGCACAAACATAAACTGATACATAAAACTGAGGATATCTTGCGTATTGACGCGCAAATCCCGGCGCTGCTCACCCTTGGCTGTTTTCAGGGTAATCACATTGGTTTCCCAGTCAAACGTAGCTTCATAAGTTTTACTGGCGCGGCTGCCAAAGGCATAACGATACAATTGCGGCTTCAAACCACCTGGGCCCACTTCGCCTGAGCTTTGCTGCTCTAGCGAGGGATATAGCAATTTTAACAGACCGCGCCCTTCCACCAGCCAACGCAAACGATAAGTGGCCGATGTATCGCGAACATACTCAATTTCTGCACTGCCCGCGGGCCGCTCTTCGCCGTTCACAAACACCACAAAGTCAGTCCTCACATGCTGGTAAGGCGGCGGCTGTGCATCATCCGGCACAGCCTCAGGGTGATCCATTTCATGCCAGGCATTGATTTCTGCCAACCTGGTTTGCGTATCCTCCTCACTGATGGCTGGCGGCTCAGCATCAGCCGATGGCGCCTGCGATGTATCTGTCACCGTACTCGATTCAGTTGCTGGCGGTAGTGTAACGACTGGCACCTGCGCAGGCGGCGGTGCAGCTTGCTTTTTGGGTGAGTTGAGCGGCGACACGGGCTTTGCCAACGCAGTAGAGACAGGCGGTGCAGGAGGCGGTAATAAGCGTGCCTGCAATACAGAAGGCGCACGCACGTCATTGTCAAACCAGTTGCGCCAATTCACTTCACTAAACGCAAACACATGCAGTAATAACGACAGGCAGAGTGCCAGCGCCAATGGCCATGAAACATGCTGTTGAATCCAGTGTCGCAGACCTGATGCTTGCATCACGCGCTTTCTCTCGCTGCAGAACCTGTTACTGACCGGTGATACTGGTGATCACCTGTTCCATGCGTTTACCATCATCCTGAATCACCAGCTTCACTGGCAAATAACCTTTATCCTTGGCCAGATACAGGGTTTTCTCACCATCTGCATCTGTCAGTTTAATCACATTAAACGTCCCCGCTTCAGTCTGCAATGGCGTAGTTTCCTCAGTCACCACAAACGTATGTGGTGCCAGTTTTTTACCGTTGGCAACGGCAAAACTCACCTGCTTGTCCTTGGGCGGTTGCCACATCCAGCAATACATCACACTTAATAAATCCTGCGTGCCCTTGGATAACTTATCTGTCGCTTGCTCATCTTTAATCTGCATCTTGAGCACTTTTTTTGCCCAGTCAAAATCACTGATCAGCGCTTTATCCGGGTGCTTGGACTGACGAGACTCAAAACGATTGGGTCGTAAGGCATTAGCAATCACCTGGCCCTGGCTGGAGAGTGTGCGCTCACCCATGAGCTTATAGATTCCTTTACCCTCAGCCAGCGATGCGATTTGATAACGGTTGCCTGTTACACTCAACTGGTCTTTGACCGTGCCGATGGTGATGCCCTGTTGCAGCAAGTCATATTTGAGCGTCAACTGCTTGGGCGCCGCTGACAATGCAGGCGATACCAACAGCAGCATCGTGACTAACAGACTGGCCGCGATGCGCTTGTGATTGCTGAAAAGCAGCATTACACCATCACGCATTACACGACCACGGTTGGTGCTTCACCTGCTTGTTGCGCACGAATCTGGCCAATGCGGTACACCGTCTCGCCCGCGCCAGCCAGCACAGCTTGCGCCTGCTCTGCATGCTCAGCCGCCACAATCACTGCCATGCCGATACCACAGTTAAATGTGCGGTACATTTCAATCGGCTCAATATTGCCTTGTGCCTGTAACCACTGGAACAACGGTGGCAAGGTCCAGCTGGATTTTTGCACTTCTGCCGTCAAGCCAGCTGGCAACACGCGCGGAATATTTTCGGTAATACCGCCACCCGTGATATGCGCCATGCCTTTTACTGGCAGGGTGTCCAGCAACTTGAGAATAGACTTCACATACAACTTGGTTGGTGCCATGACCACGTCTTTAAAGCGACGACCATGAAAATCGGACTCCATATCGATACCGGATTTTTCAATCAGCTTGCGGATCAGCGAATAGCCATTGGAGTGCGCTCCGCTGGAAGCCAGGCCTAACACCACATCACCGACTTTGATGGTAGAACCATCGATGATATTGGCTTTATCGACACAACCGACGGCAAACCCAGCCAGGTCGTATTCACCGGCAGGATACATGCCTGGCATTTCAGCCGTTTCACCGCCCACCAGCGCACAACCGGACTCTTCACAGCCGAGGGCAATCCCTTTAATCACCGCAGCAGCGGTGCCGACTTCAAGTTTGCCACAGGCAAAATAATCGAGGAAAAACAGCGGCTCAGCGCCTTGCACCAGGATATCGTTCACGCTCATGGCCACCAGGTCGATACCAACAGTATCATGCTTGTCCAGTTGGAAAGCCAGTTTCAGCTTGGTACCCACGCCATCGGTGCCGGACACCAGTACTGGCTCCTTGAATTTTTTAGGCATGGCAAACAGCGAGCCAAAACCGCCAATGCCGCCCATCACTTCCGGGCGCATGGTGCGCTTGGCAAACGGCTTGATTTGCTCGACCAAGGCATCACCAGCCTCCATATCGACACCAGCATCACGGTAGGTGAGTGAAGTTTTATCAGAAGAAGTCGTCAAGATACTCTCGTTTCTTTCAATGCGATTAATCAGGTGAACCACTGTAAGCAGCGCAGATGTTTACAACAAAGCGCGATACAGCGTTGAAATTCAGTATAATTTTAAAATAATCATTATTTTAACGCATCTTGCCGCTTCGACCTATGCCGGATTGTGCGGATGTGTCACACACGCCCATGTCAGACCAGGATCATCAGAAATCTGTCGCCACCCAATTTGTCAGCGATCATCGCTGGTGGCTTGTGACGGCGGTCTTCATCTACCTGTTTTACCTGCTGGAACCTATCCTGACCCCGTTTCTGGCGGCGGCGGTCATTGCCTATATGCTGGATCCGCTGGTAGACCGCCTGAGTGAAACCGGCATTAAGGGTTGGCAAATTGGCCGCACACTGGCAACGCTGCTGGTGATGCTGGGCGTCATCCTGGTCGTCACCGGCCTGCTGCTCATTATCATCCCCTTGCTGCAACAGCAATCCATGCTGATCGCTCAACGCCTGCCGCTGCTGCTTGATCACTTTCACCAGCAAGTCGAGCCATGGCTGCTGCAACGATTCGGCATCCACCTCGACATGAATCACGCCGACGTGCAAAAGCTGATCACCGAGCACTGGCAAACCGCAGGCAGCATGATAGGCACCTTTCTGCTCAACGCTGGCCAGAAAAGCCTGAGCCTGATTGGTATCTTTGCCAATATCTGTTTGCTACCGGTAGTGCTGTTTTATTTCTTGCGCGACTGGGATGACATGGTGGCCGAGATCGGCGAATTGATTCCGCGCGATTGGGTCGGCAGGGCCAAAAGCATGTCGGTTGAAATCGATCGTGTCGTTGCCGAATTCTTGCGCGGCCAATTGTCGGTCATGCTGTCATTGTGTGTGTTTTACAGTGTCAGCTTATGGTTGGCTGGCTTGGATATGGCACTTTCTATCGGCATGATCGCCGGTTTGCTGAGCTTTGTACCCTACCTGGGATTTGCGCTGGCATTTGTCCTCGCGGTGGTGCTGGCCTTATTGCAGTTTGCCTCGTTGCCAGAAGTCGTGCCAGTGTTACTGGTGTTTGGTGTCGGCCAGTTGGTAGAAAGCTTTATCCTCACCCCGATTCTGGTCGGTGACCGCATCGGCCTGCATCCCGTCATTGTCATTCTGGCCTTGATGGCAGGCGGCCAGTTATTTGGTTTTGCAGGCGTATTGCTGGCCTTACCTGTAAGCGCCGCCATTGCTGTGGGGGTGCGCCACACCAAACAAAGTTATTTGCGTAGCGAAGCTTATTTGAGCAGCCAACCGCAAATTATTCAAACCCTGGACGAGTGATTCCAGACACCTGAAACGACCGCCGTGAAACAACTGTTGCTCAATATTCAACCACCGGCTGCGCCGAGTTTTGATAACTATATCGTTGGCCAAAATCAGGAGGCGCTTGCCAGTGTGCATGCCGTCCTGGCTGGCCAGGCCACCACCCGCTTTATTTACCTGTGGGGAGAATCCGGCAGTGGTAAAAGCCATTTACTGCTCGCCGCGCAAGACATGGGCGCACACATTGCAGACGATGTGCACACACTCGATGAAGAATCACAAATCGTGCTGTTTGATACCTACAACCAGATCAAGGCCGAAGGCGGTGTATTAGTCACTGCAGGCAACCATGCGCCTACACAAATGGGCTTGCGTGACGACCTGGCCACGCGGTTGGCCTGGGGACTGGTCTACCAGTTACATCCGCTCAGTGACGATGAAAAAGCCGATGCCCTGCGCGCGCATGCGCGTGATCGCGGCATGAAATTGCCAGACGAAGTGATTGCTTACTGCCTGCGCTATCTGCGCCGCGACTTGCCAACCTTGATGGCGGTGCTGGAAGCATTGGATGAATGGTCACTGACGGCTAAAAAAGCGGTCACCGTGCAGTCACTGAAAAAGATGCTGCAAGACGTGTTCTAAGCGCCTTTATTCTGACCCAAAACTGTAGCGGTTTTTTCCGTTTTTCTTCGAGTCATACATGGCCTTATCCGCCACATGCAGCAGCTGTTTCACATGCTTGCCATGGTGCGGATACTCGGCGATACCGATACTGACACCGATCTCCAACGGGATACCGCGTACTACCACCGGCTGCGCAAACAATCTGATCAGGCGCTCTGCTAACTGCGTCAATTCGTGGCGATATAAATAACTGCCAACCACCAGCACAAACTCGTCCCCGCCTTGGCGCGCCAGAAAGTCAGATTGCCTGAGTACTTTTTTAAACATATCAGCCACTTCTATCAGCAACGCATCGCCTACGCCGTGGCCATATTTATCATTCACCAGCTTAAAGCCGTCAAGATCCATAAAAAGCACCGCAAACTGCTTGGAGGTATGCCTGGCCAATTGATACGTATTGGCCAGATGCACATCGACACTGCGACGATTAGGCAAGCCGGTCAGTAAGTCGTGATCCGCCTGATGGCTGGCTTGTTTGGCGACGGCCTGATTTTCCAGCACTTGTTCCAGCAAATGCGTCGTACTGCGATAAGAGAATAGCAATACGCCAATAATCAGCACCCCCAGTAGAATCGCACCCACCACAGAGGCAAACATGCGCATGCGGATTTCCTGCTCAAAGCTTTCCCTCATTCGCTGCAACTTGCCATCAATCGCATCCAGCTGATCATCAATCAGCTTCATCACCTCACGCCCCTTGTCCTTGCTCAGCGACAAGTGCGGCGAAAACTCACCTGCGTGCAATTGCACCTGGATACTCTGGTCCATGACGTCAAATTTCTGATGCACCAGCTGTTTGACTCTTTCCAGCTCAGGCCTTATCTCAGTCACATCCAGCGATTGCTTATCCAGCTTTGCCATGACTTGCCTGGTCTCGATACGGCCCTGCTCCAAGGTATCCAGAAACAAGGTATGGCCTGTGAGCAAGTAGCCGCGCTGCCCGCTTTCAGCATTAGTAATGGCTTTGCCCAGCGCCACAATGTCATAGCGCTGCCGGTCGACCAGGTCTTTTTGTTCTGAATAATAGACAAGCTGATACATGGCAATAAACAGCCACACCATTGAAACGCACAACAGTGCAGTAGCAATGATTAACGGGATAATTATTCGTCGCTTGTAATTAAACATACGATGTTTATATCGTCATTTTTTTGCGCAGATTAAATCGAAGCCGAATAAAATCTATGATACGACTAGTCTGATTATAATAAAATAGAGTTTTGATAGATAACCACTATCCACGAGACCTTTATGTTACGCATTACCGAAATCAAACTGCCGCTGGTACAAGCTGAAACCCTCAAACATCAGGATGACCAGATTAAGGCGGCGATCCTCAAACGACTGGAAATTCCTGAAAGTGAATTAATCCGTTTTGAGATTTTTAAACGCGGTGTAGATGCGCGAAAATCGCACGCGATCTTGTATGTGTATAACATTGATGCCGAAGTCAAAAACGAGGCGAAAATTTTAGCCAAGTTTAAAAAAGACCCACATATCAAACCTGCGCCGGATACCACTTATCAATTCGTCACGACCGCGCCCGAAAAGGCTGTAGAAAACACGCATAGACCGGTAGTGGTTGGCTTTGGTCCCGCCGGCATTTTTGCTGCGCTGATTCTCGCCCAGGCGGGATTCAAACCGATTGTGCTGGAACGTGGCAAGGAAGTCCGCCAACGTACCAAAGACACCTGGGGATTATGGCGTAAACGCGAATTGAACCCAGAATCCAACGTGCAGTTTGGTGAAGGCGGCGCCGGTACATTCTCTGACGGCAAACTCTACAGCCAGATTAAAGACACCAAACATTACGGCCGCAAAGTGCTGCAGGAATTTGTTAAAGCTGGCGCGCCAGAAGAAATTCTCTACATCAGCCATCCACATATCGGTACCTTCAAGCTGGTAAGCATGGTGGAGGAAATGCGTAGCACTATCATCAGCCTGGGCGGAGAAATCCGCTTTAGCCAGCGCGTGACCGATATTGATGTCAAAGACCAACAGGTACAGGGTGTCACCGTGCATACCGGTGAATACCTGCCAACCAACCACCTGGTACTGGCCGTGGGCCACAGTGCCCGTGACACTTTTGAAATGGTGCATGAAAAAGGCATTTATATCGAAGCCAAGCCGTTCTCGATTGGTTTCCGTATCGAACATCCGCAAAGCCTGATTGACCGTGCGCGCTACGGCAAAAGTTATAGCGACGATATTCTGCAAAAGCTGGGCGCCGCGGACTACAAACTGGTACACCATGCCAAAAATGGCCGTAGCGTGTATAGTTTTTGCATGTGTCCAGGTGGCACCGTCGTCGCGGCCACTTCTGAACCTAATCGCGTCGTGACTAACGGCATGAGTCAATACAGCCGTAACGAGCGCAATGCGAATGCGGGCATTGTGGTCGGCATCACGCCTGAAGTCGATTACCCCGATCATCCATTAGCCGGCATTGAATTACAGCGCCAACTAGAAAGCCAGGCGTTTGTGCTGGGCGGCAGCAACTATTCCGCACCCGGGCAATTGATTGGTGATTTCCTGGCGAATAAGCCGTCTACCGAATTTGGTGAAGTGACACCGTCTTACACACCTGGCGTACATCTCACCAACCTTGAGTCTGCGCTACCCACTTTCGCCATTGAAGCCATTCGCGAAGCGATTCCAGCCTTTGCTAAACAGATTCCAAACTTTGATCTGAAAGATGGCATTTTGACGGGTGTGGAAACCCGTACGTCTAGCCCTATCCGTATCAAGCGAGATGATGCAAGTCTGCAAAGCATCAATACCAAAGGTTTGTTCCCATGTGGTGAAGGCGCTGGTTATGCAGGCGGTATTTTGTCTGCTGCGGTGGATGGGATTAAGGTGGCGGAGGCGGTGAGTTTAAGTTTGGTAACCGATAAGAACTGAGATGACGCAAATATCTGTAAATCGCTATCAATACGGTGTCGGGCAAGGCTGCTTTCATGCACAAGAAATTAATCTAGGTAGCAATAATATTTTCCGCCTCATCTACGATTGCGGGGGTAAAAAATTAGATAGAGATTGGTGCATCAGCCATTTCACCAATCAAGTTAACGATGACAACTCTAGTAAGAAAATAGTGATCGATGTTTTTTATTTGTCCCATTTTGAGCAAGATCATTTAAACGGATTAAAGGCACTTTCGCGTAAATCGACAATTAAAAAAATTGTTCTGCCTCACATCGATAAAAATGATGTTTTAACTTTAATTGCTCAGCAACTATTTATTTACAACTCTATTGCATCCACCTACCTAAGAGATTTAACCAACGTCGCTCAAGGTAACTCAATTGATGGTCTTGATGGTATACCAATCATCCAAGTACAGCCTAATGATTCCTCGCCACCAGATTCTGAGCCGAGCACCGACAACACTACAGAGCTTGGCGGTCAACCTATAACAGAAGACTTACCTAAAAGCTCTGGAACAATCGGCAATAAACGTATTACCCTCACATCTAAAAGAGTGTTTTGGGAGTTATTACACTGGGCATATAAACCATCAGATACACAAGAGTTTTCGGCTCTTGTAATAACAAAGTTAAAGGAAAAATTTAACTCCATTCCAGAGAGTATTGATGAAATATGCAAGTGGATCGATGGCAAATACGAACAAATCAAAGAGGCTTATCAAGCCGCTTTAGATGAATACAACCAGACAGCCCCAAACAAAATAGAAACAAACCATAACATTGTTTCACTCTGCCTCTATTCAGGGCCTTCAAAAGTAGATTTAAAGCACTATCATTCGAACAGCCTCGCTCATTGGTGGCCACGGTATTTCTGTGATGCGTGTGAAAGAAGCAATCACTATAAAGATTGCTTCTGTGGGATTAGATTGGGGGCATGGCTTGGAACAGGGGATGCTATGCTAGGACTTAATGATGTCTGGAGTCAATTTGAAAACTATTTCAATAAGAGGCTAGACTTATGTTCAACTGTTTTAGTGCCGCATCATGGTGCTGGTGCTCAAAGCAGTCTCAACTACCGGAGTGAGTTAATTAAGCATAATCGCAACTGTGTAATAAGTGCTGGTGCGAATAACAGATATCAACATCCACACAAAGATGTGCTGATGGACATTCTAAGTCGGAACGGAAGGCTAATTCTCGTTAACGAGAACAATCGATTAGGCTTTATGGAGCATCTAATATTTGAGTAGTTTTGTAGCTAAAAAGTCAAAAATCGCTATAGCCTCATGAAATTAAAACCAACCTCTCGCTCTACTTCAACACCCTCTTCTGATGTGGCATAAGTCAAATTGCACACCATCATTGGCTGACTTAATACCTTGGCATTAAATATTGCATACACCTCACCATTGGCATCGCGCGCTGAGCCGGTAAGCAAACCTGGATGCCCTTCGCGATAGATTGTGCTGCCTATCTGATGTGTCAGGGTGTAGTCTGTTGGATGCAGAATCGCAGGATACTGCTGAATCTTTGGTTTTAAATCGATCAGTAAAGCATCGCATTGCACTTGATAAACCTTGCGCTGCATCACAATGCCCGGCTGCGTGTAACCCGCATCGGCTAGCAAGTGGTTTTTCCAGTGATAGCCGGTTTCGTGTACGGTAGTTTCTATGCTGCCTGCCCCATACCAAACGCCAAAACTGCCGTCAGAATAGCGGCTGACCGAAGACCGCTTAAAGGGATAGCCAATCGCGTTTTCCCAATCAGCTTGCTCAAACGGGCGGTCTATCACGGGCTGTGAAGATTCAAACACAGCTGGCTTGGTTTGCAGCTCCAGCATTTGGGCGGATTGCCAGGCTTGCGGATCGTCACTGAGGTCATCAAATAAATCTTGTGAAACGCGCAAGGAGACGATATTTCGATATACGCCCTGATGAACATTCGCTAGTGCGAGCGAGGCAAACAGGTCATCCATTATTGCCCACGCGCCCTGTCAAGATAGCTGCGCACGTACAACAAGCCTGGAAAGCCAAGTTCGAAAATGGTTTCTATTGGGGTTTTGCCTTGAAAAGCCCTGTTCCTGGTTTTCATCCAACCGTAAGCAAGTTCTGGGTTTTGCGGAAACAACAAGCGCAATGCTTTATGAATAGCCAGCAGATTACCTGCCCTATCCATCATGTCACGGCTAGCTGAAATGGACTCGCCTTTTTTATAACGAGTGAGCGCCGCCCGATTATCGGTGGCCAATCCTAAGGCAGCCAACTTTTCTTCGCTGCTTAATTGCCACAAATCAAACATCGTTAATAACATAGGCGTGATTTTAGAGCGGTCAATCACAGCCTCTGGCAACGGTATCGTTTTACGTAGCGCAGTCATCCCAACCCCAAAAAGTGTTAAATCACACAAAATATGTTTTAAATAATACTCCAACTAAAGTAAAAAACAAGCACGCAATCATAAAAACGGCCATCCGGATTAAGGATGGCCGCTGACCAAGACATTAAAAAATTACTGGCGAATCAGGTAATCAAACGCACCCAGCGCTGCATTAGACCCTTCACCCATGGCAATGACGATTTGCTTGTAAGGGATCGTTGTCACATCCCCCGCCGCAAACACGCCTGGCAATGACGTGGCATTATGGTTGTTGATCTCAATTTCACCATATTTGCTCAGGTTCACGCTGCCTTTTAACCAGTCACTATTCGGCACCAGGCCAATCTGGATAAACACGCCTTCCAGTGCGACATGCTTGCTCTCGCCGCTGACGCGATCCAGGTAAGTCAGGCCATTGACACGGGTACCGTCACCGGTAATTTCGGTGGTTTGCGCGCTGGTTAAAATAGTCACGTTTTGCAGTGAACGTAATTTGCGTTGCAGCACGGCATCGGCTTTAAGCTCGGTGTCAAATTGCAGCAAGGTGACATGCCCGACCACACCGGCCAAGTCAATCGCTGCCTCAACACCAGAGTTACCGCCACCGACTACCGCCACGTGCTTGCCTTTAAACAAAGGGCCATCACAATGCGGGCAATAGGCCACACCCTTGTTTTTGTATTCCACTTCACCAGGCACGTTGAGGTTTTTCCAACGTGCACCCGTGGCCAGAATCACAGACTTGCTACGCAGGGTCGCGCCACTTTCCAGCTTCACTTCAATCAGGCCAGCATGTTTGTTGTCCTTTTGAGGCTCACTCAGAGCAACCGCACGTTGCAACGGCATGATATCCACGTCATAGGTTTTCACGTGTTCTTCAAGGGCTGCCACCAGTTTTGGCCCTTCGGTTTCCTTGACGGAAATAAAGTTTTCAATCGCCAGCGTATCGTTGACCTGACCACCAAAACGGTCAGCGACGATGCCGGTACGTATGCCTTTACGGGCGGCATAAATCGCTGCTGAAGCACCCGCCGGGCCACCGCCAACCACCAGTACATCAAACGGTTCTCTGGCGCTGATTTTCTCGGCTTCTTTTGCGACTGCACCAGTATCGACTTTGGCCAGAAACTCTTCCACCAGCATACGGCCAGAGGCAAACATCTCGCCATTCAAGAAGGTGGCAGGCACCGCCATCACGTTACGCGCATTGACTTCGTCCTGATACAAGCCGCCATCAATCACCGTCACATTGATGCGCGGGTTAAACACCGTCATCAAGGTGGTTGCCTGCACCACGTCCGGGCAGTTATGGCAAGACAAGCTCATATAGACTTCAAAGTTCAAATCACTGTCGAGCGCCTTGATCTGGTCAAGCACATCCTGCTCCACTTTGGGCGGATGGCCGCCAGTCCATAACAGGGCCAGCACCAATGAAGTGAACTCATGGCCTAATGGAATCGCCGCAAAACGCACGCCACGGGTCTCGCCCTCTTTAGCAATCACGAAAGAAGGTTTACGGGCATCATCACCGGTTTCATCCAGGCTGACTTTGTCTGACAACGCAGCAATCTCTTGCAATAACTCGCGCATTTTTGCAGCATTGTCGCTGTTGTCCAGGGATGCGATCAGACGGATAGGCTGACGCAGCATGCCCAGGTAGGTTTGCAGTTGTGTCTTTAAGGTATCGTCTAACATTTTTTATTCTCCAAATTCACGCGCTTGTCTAAACCTTGCGGCAACAACAAGCCGTGGCCATCTCGTATGGCGATCAAACATGGTTGGGGGAAGCTCGCTCAGGTAAAACCACCGCCATATTAAAGACAACCGGGTGACTTTACCTGAGCGCCCTGCTTGCGCAGGGCTTTGCTCAAGGCAATAAGATTAGATCTTACCTACCAAGTCCAAAGATGGTGTCAATGTTGCAGCACCGTCGTTCCATTTGGCTGGGCAAACCTGGCCTGGGTGAGCAGCGGTGTATTGCGCTGCTTTCAACTTACGCAAGGTTTCTTTCACATCACGGGCGATTTCGTTGCTATGCACTTCAGCTGTTTTGATTACACCATCAGCGTTGATCACGAATGTACCGCGCAATGCCAGACCTTCTTCATCAATATGCACGTCAAATGCACGTGTCAATTGATGTGTCGGGTCACCAACCAATGGGAATTTTGCTTTGCCCACTGCTGGTGAAGTCTCGTGCCAAACCTTGTGGGAGAAATGCGTATCGGTGGTCACGATGTACACTTCAGCACCAGCCTTCTGGAATTCTGCGTAGTTGTCAGCCGCATCTTCAACTTCTGTTGGGCAGTTGAAAGTGAACGCTGCTGGCATAAAAATCAACACAGACCATTTGCCTTTCAAAGACTCTTCAGTCACCTCGATAAACTTACCGTTGTGGAATGCTTGCGCCTTGAATGGTTGTACTTGTGTGTTAATCAATGACATTTAGTTCTCCTTTATGATTTATTAAACAGGACTTAATTAAAATTTGCTGTGTTTCAACAGCGAATGGATGCATTTTAAGCACACATACATTATATGTAAAATTGATTATTTTAATTTTATTGATAAATATTATTAATCAATAAAATTGACGATTAAAAATCAGGCCGACACCGTGACCTGACCATGGCCTTCATAACCCAGGTTATCTTGCCAGTTTACCGCAATCACATCACCCAGCTTGGCTTCTTGTATATAGAAAGTGAAGTAAGGGTTACGCGCAATGCCGGTACCAGTCTGCGCGTCAACAATCACTTGCCCATTGAGTACCACCTGCATGAGCTGCATAAAATGCGCAGGCAGCAACTGGCCATCATCGTTTTTACTGCGGCCAGTACGCATGGGATGCAGAATAATAATCTTTAGTTCAGTGACTGGCTTGCCTGGCGAACGCTCATCCATGAGCCGTGCACGCATTTTCATGCTGCTGGCAAACGGCTCTTCACGTTCGCTGCCGGCACAGCCATCTTCCAGCACAACGACCTGGCGTCGCTGTTGCTGAAACTGCCCATTTGCCTGCTGCGCCAACGCAATCACCTCTCCCGACTGCGCCAGTTTGATGCGCGTCACCAGCTTGGGCAACACCTGCTTCCCCAGTTCAAAACTGGCAATCAGCGGGGTCGGGTTAGCATCCGCTAGCAAGCGCAAACTGCTCACGCCGCCTGCAGCCTGCTTGCTCGTCAACTCAACCTGCACCACCGCACCATTTTCGGCTTTCTGTGGCGCGTCAATCTGCAAATCAGCCGACACCGGCACGGCGCTCGCTTGCAGCGCTGCCATCACTTGCGCCGTTTGCTTGGCCTCAAAGGCTTGCGTAAACCAGGTAGCTGCCTCGAGTTTGCGTGCAACCAGCCAAAACGGCATGGTGGCTAAAGCCAACCCGGCTTTCAACCACACCCGTCTTTGCATACTGTTATCCATTTTTATCATCCCCCTGCTCCAGTTTGAGTTGCAGCCTCAGCGTTTTCAATCGCGCCTCTACTCTGGATTGCAGATAAAAATCGCCATCTTTGGCTTTGCTGGCGATCTCAAACTGGTCAATCGCGCGCGGCAAATCATATTTACGCACATAGCTTTCGCCCAGTGCCTGATGCCGTAACATCTGCTTGCCTTGTCCTTGATAAGCCGCTGCCAGCCAGTCATACAACTTGGGATCATCGGGAAAAGTATCCAGTTGCTTTTGAATAAAGGTCACAGCCAGCGCCCATTGATTACTACGTATTAATGACTCGGCCTGCCCTTGTGCCAGGATTCTATGTTTGGGGTACTGCTGCAAGCCCTGCACAAATTGCGCCTGTGCCTGCGGCACCTGGCCTAGCTTGGCCAAAGTCAGCGCCTTTAACGTCACCAGGTAAGGACTCACCATACCATGCTGCACCAGCCAGTCGACCTCCCCCTGCGCATTCTTTGCCTGATTGGCCCGCAGCCAGGCATAAGCCAGGCCATAATGCTCTGCCAGCTCGTTCTGATAACGACCTTCGCTAATATTATTCTGAAACTCTTCCACCATTTGTTGCGGAGCGCCCTGAAAAGCGCGGATTTTCGCCCGCATCAGGAAAAAAGTCAGACTTTCGTTAATCTGCTTGTAAGGCAGGTTTTGCACACGGTTACCAATATCGGCAATACGCTCACTGGTCAATGGGTGCGTGCGCAAATAGCTAGGCATACTGCCGCCATCAGAAAAGCGTGTCGCGCGCTGCATGGTGGTAAAAAAAGCAGGCATAGCGCGTACATCAAACCCGGCATCTTGCAAAATGGTCAGACCCACCCGGTCGGCCTCGCGTTCATGCTCACGCGTGTAATCCAATTGTTTTTGTATCCCTGCTGCAGAAGCAGCGGTCATGGCACCCATCCCCACCTGCGGATTCGAACGCGCGATCAATAAGGCCAACGCCGTCGCCGCGATATTTTTAAACATATCGTACTTTTGTGACGCCAGCATGCGTGCCAGGTGATGCTGGGTGACATGACCGATCTCGTGCCCCAGCACACTGGCCAACTCTGACTCACTGTTCGAAGCCATAAACAAACCGGTATGTACACCAATCACGCCACCAGGCATGGCAAACGCGTTAATGGTTTTATCCTGTACCACAAAAAAGTAAAACTTCTGCTGGCGATCGGGGCTGCTCTCGCCCAATCGTGACCCCAGCGCTTGCAGATAATCGGTGACTTCTGCGTCATCCAGCACATCCTCACTGGTCGCCACCTGCTTGAGAATCTGGTGCGCAATCTTTTCTTCATCACGCAATGACAATACAGTTTGCGAAGCATCGCCCAGCTCCGGCAATTGATTAGATGAATCTGACGGCAAACTCAAGTCCAGATCATCCGGCTCATACGGCTTACCCGAAAACACGCCTGTTGCATAATTGGCCAGTAAGGTCGCCCCCGGTACCAACAGCAGGCCGCACAACAGCAAGCCACGCACCACGTGGCGGCCACCCTGTTGATAAGCATGTTTAATGTCTTTAAAAGCCATGAATCCCAGCGTTTGAAATGGCACCACCCGATCACAGGCCTGTGCCAACTACCCAAACTTGTTATGATAACGACTTCATCGCTTGAGTTCACCCTTTTTCATCCTAGCCAACCCATGACAAAACCAACATCAGGACTCACCCATTTCAATGCCCAAGGCCATGCCCACATGGTGGATATCGGCGACAAAGCCCATACCAAGCGCATCGCCATTGCCGAAGGCCACATCACCATGCAAGCCGCTACTTTGCAAACCATCCTGCAAGGCAACGCCAAAAAAGGCGACGTGCTCGGTATCGCCCGTATTGCAGCAATCCAGGCCAGCAAAAAAACCAGTGATTTAATTCCACTCTGCCACCCGCTCAGCCTAAGCCGGGTAGATGTCAGTTTTATGGCGGATGAAACACAACACAGCATTAGCTGCCGCGTGCAATGTGAGACTACCGGGCAGACAGGGGTCGAAATGGAAGCATTGACTGCGGTGCAAGTGGGACTGCTAACGATTTATGATATGTGCAAGGCGATTGACAGAGGCATGACCATACAAGGGGTGAGAGTCCTGGAGAAGCATGGCGGGAAGAGTGGGGATTGGGTAGCCGTTTAAGTAACGAAAGCCTATCCAAGTAAATACAAAAGAATTAAGTTTTAAAGCGACACTGACCGTATCGAGGCATTTATTTCGCCTCTAGGCGAGTCACTTTCTGATGCTTGCCCCTCAGAAAGTAACCAAAGAGGAGGGCACCCAGCCATCACGGCCTTCGGCTCCCTTGCGTTGCTCAACAAAATAAGCCGGTCACGAAACTCATCCTAGTGGGCTGCAAACGACGCAGCCCACCGCGGGATTCGAACAGTCGCTCCCTCTCCTCTTATTTTGTCTCCGCTACTCAGCGTGATGGAATGGGATTAATCTCGCCAAACTCGCATCGTAGAAGTTTAGAAGACTCAAAAACTAAATTCTTTTATTGTATTCACAAACCGTGGCGCTCATTAGGTGTTCGGGGTCCCCATCTGCCGCGCCGAGCAACGCAGGGTTGACGGGAATCTTCGGCCATCGGCTGTCCGAGCTCCGCAACAAGCCACGTTTTATGTGGCTTGTCAGGGCGAGTTTCGATGGACG
>Ga0207974_100226_pt1 | contig 19905 bp, 21 predicted proteins | sample LakWasMe87_LOW11_2_FD_183911 | JGI IMG/M metagenome (GOLD analysis project Ga0207974, IMG submission 183911) | Freshwater sediment methanotrophic microbial communities from Lake Washington under simulated oxygen tension - Sediment Metagenome... | ecosystem: Environmental > Aquatic > Freshwater >...
GCGTTGACGGTGCAGGCACTTGCTGCTGCGCGGCCAGCCACTGCAACACCTCATGCTGCATGGCGGGGACACCGTCAGTCAAAATACAATGTTCTGGTAATACCACACCATCCATGACTTGCTGATACAAATGCACCACCGCCGCGGCCACATCCAGCTCATGCATACGATTGGTCCAATGCACCTGCGTGGGCCAGCTTGCGCTGTTTTGCAGCAACCGTAACAAATAAAGCCGTTGTGGGCCATAAATCCCCGACACCCGCAGCGCCGTATGGCCACAAGGCAACTGTGCCAGTAGCTGCTCGGCTTCCAGCATGACGCGCCCACCTTCATCCGCGGGCAGGGCTGGCGTCTCGTCATCAATCCACTCCCCTTGATCCTCGCCATAAATGCCGGTGCTGGAAATAAAGAAGACGTGTTTCAATGCAGTCACTGCCATGCTTGCCAGCACCTGACGCAGGCCTTGCACATAGGTCTGCTGATAACTTTGCCCTTCTACAGGCGCCAGGCAATAGAGCAGGATTTCCGGCTGCAAAGTAGATAACACGGACAAGCTTTTTTCGGCAATCACATCTAGGTATATCGCCTGCGCCCCGGCAGGGACCGGCAGCTGGGAACGCCTGACGATGGTCAGTGCATGCCCCTGGGCCAGGCTTGCCTCTGCGATCAAGGCTCCCAAACCACCACAACCAATTTGCAATATGCGCATACTGACTAACCCTTGATCTCTGGAAGCGGGTGTTTACGCAAATAGCGTTCGGCCAGCAACATGGCAGACATGGTTTTGCTATCGGTGATCTCGCCCGCTTCAATCGCCTGCATCACGCGTTCAAACGGCCAGACAAACACATCCATCGCTTCATCAATATCCCTGGCGTGCTCACCGAGTGACAAGCCGGTGGCCAGATAGATATGAATCACCTCGTTGGAATAACCGATACAAGGATGTTGCACTCCCAGTTTGACCCACGTTTGTGCCGTGTAGCCGGTTTCCTCCAGCAACTCGCGCTGACCGGTGGTCAATACCGGCTCGTCGGGGTCAATTTTGCCTGCAGGCAACTCAATAAATACCTGCTTGAGTGGATAGCGGAACTGGCGCTCCAGCACTACGTCGCCTGTTTGCGTCAATGCGACCACCACCACCGCGCCAGGATGTATCACATACTCACGACCACTAATCACGCCATTAGGTAAACGTGCTTGGTCATAACGCACAGTCAGCATTTTGCCCTGCGCCATAATTTCGCTGGACACCGTAGTCTCAATCAAATGGGTTTCGATTAAATGCTGATCCTGATTGAATCCTTTTTCTTCTGCCATCACTCACTTCTACCGCTTAAACTGCATCTTTAAATGTGTTGCAATCATTCACCTTGCCAGATTGCAACCCTTGCTTAAACCAATGCACACGCTGCTCAGAGCTGCCATGCGTGAAACTGTCAGGAACCACATAACCCTGCGCCTGTTTTTGCAGTGCATCATCGCCAATGGCCGTGGCGGCGCGCAAGGCCTCTTCAATATCACCAGTTTCCAGAATACGGAACTGCTGGTCAGCATGATGCGCCCAGACGCCTGCGTAACAGTCCGCCTGCAATTCCAGCCGCACTGAATAGGCATTGGAGGCAGCCTCAGAACGTGCCTGTTGTCTGGCTTGCTGTACCTTTTCCGAAGTGCCCAGCAAGTTTTGCACATGATGCCCGACCTCATGCGCAATCACATAGGCCTGGGCAAAATCCCCTGGTGCTTTAAAGCGCTCTTGCAGCTCCTGGTAAAAACTCAAATCAATATACACCTTCTGGTCTGCCGGGCAATAAAACGGCCCCATCGCCGCCTGCCCTTGTCCGCAAGCCGTTTGCGTCGCACCGCTAAAAATTTCCAGGTTGGGTGCAGTGTATTGCTGGCCGGCCGCTGAAAACGTGCTTTGCCACACCTGCTCGGTACTCCAAAGCACGCGGGAGACAAACTTGACCTTGGGGTCATTGCTATCCGCAGGCACCGCTTGTGACTCGGCTGCCGGTTGCGCTTGCTGCGCAATATTCAACACCAGGCTGGGGTCCACGCCAAAATACATGGCCACCAGCGCAATCGCAATGGTGCCGATGCCGATACTGCGGCCACCGACCATTCCACGGCCACGACTGTCTTCAACATGCTGGCTTTCTTCTAAATCATCCAGGCGCACAAGAATCCCCCGACCATTACTATTGAAAAATGTTGATGGAATGTGATTACTTTAGCATGCAGCACTGATAAAATCACACCATGTTTACTGGGATTATTCAAACCGTCGGCCGGATTGCCGAAGTGGTTCCGCATGGTGAAGATTGCGCATTACGCATTGAAGCCGCGGAACTGGGAATGCAAGATGTGCAACTGGGAGATAGCATTGCCGTTAATGGCGTATGTCTCACCGTGACTGAATTCGACGCGCACGCTTTTCAGGTCATGGTGTCAAAAGTCACGCTGGACGTGACTACCGGACTGGGCCAACCAGGCCCGGTCAACCTGGAAAAAGCCTTGCGCCTGGCTGACCGCCTGGGCGGCCACCTGGTCACCGGCCATGTCGATGGCATAGGCACCATTACCGCCTTGCAAGAGGTTGGTGAATGCTGGCTGCTGAAGATACGCGCCCCGCATGCCATCAGCAAATACGTCGCGAAGAAAGGCTCTTTGTGTGTGAACGGCATCAGCCTGACCGTGAACGAAATCAGCCAGGACGAGGTCAGTATTAACCTGATCCCGCACACCATGCAACACACCATCATGCAATACGCCAAGGCCGGAGACCCGGTCAACCTCGAAATCGATTTAATTGCACGCTATGTTGAGCGCATGCAAGCCTGGGAGCAAGAATAATGTCGGCGCAGATTAGCCCTATTGAAGCCATCATTGCCGATATCCGTGCCGGAAAAATGGTCATCCTGGTTGATGACGAACACCGTGAAAATGAAGGTGATTTTGTCATTGCCGCTGAGTTTGTCACCGCAGAGCATATCAATTTCATGGCCAAATTTGGCCGCGGCCTGATTTGCCTGACCCTGACCGAGCAACGCTGCCGTCAGCTGGATTTACCGCCCATGGTGCAAAAAAATGGCACCCGCCTCGGCACCAATTTCACGGTATCCATTGAAGCAGCCGAAGGCGTGACTACCGGTATTTCTGCGGCTGATCGCGCCACAACGATACGCGCGGCGATTGCCAAACAAGCCAACGCCAGCAGCCTGGTCAGTCCTGGCCATATTTTCCCGCTCTCAGCGATGAATGGCGGCGTGCTGGTCCGTGCCGGACACACTGAAGCAGGATGCGATCTGGCACAACTGGCCGGCTGCGAACCTGCCAGCGTCATTTGCGAAATATTGAAAGATGACGGCGAAATGGCACGCTTGCCAGACTTGATGCAGGTCGCGGCCGAGCATGATATTAAAATCGGCACCATTGCCGACCTGATTCATTACCGCGCCTCACACGAGACCCTGATTGAGCGTAGCGCCGAGCGCAATATCGAGACCGTGTTTGGCCCGATGCGCCTGATCGCCTACCGCGACAATATCGCCCAAGAAACACATCTGGCGCTGGTCAAAGGCGATCCGCAGACCAGCGAAGAAGCGCTGGTAAGGGTGCACGAACCTTTGTCCATGATAGACCTGCTGGATAGCAGCCACCAGGCGCATAGCTGGAACCTGTTGCACGCCATGCGCATTATCAGCACCGCGCCTTGCGGCGTGATTGTGCTGATCAATCGCGATGAAGACGGGCTGGGACTCACCGACCGCATTTTGCGCGCGGACCAAAAACTGGTGGTGAACCAGGAATTACGCAATTACGGCACCGGCTCACAAATCCTGCTCGACCTTGGAGTGAAGAAAATGCGCCTGATGGCCGCCCCGCGCAAAATGCCAAGCATGGATGGCTTTGGCCTGGAGATTACCGGCTATTTGAGCGCGGAAGAAGCTAGCCCTGTATGAGTGAACAGTTATCGTTAGACAGCCATGACATGCGCCTGAACCTCACCGGCCAGATTTTGATTGCCATGCCAGCCATGGAAGACCCCTACTTCAGCAAAAGCGTGATTCTGGTGTGTAACCACGACCAGGATGGCGCCATGGGCATGATACTCAACCACCCTTTGCAGCTAAATGTAGGCGACCTGTTTGAGCAACTGGATATGGAATGCCATGCCAACTACCAGCAGGAACGGCAAGTGCATTTTGGCGGCCCGGTGCAAGTAGAACGCGGCTTTGTGCTGCATACGCCAGCCACTGAATTCAACACCACCATGGAGTTGTCAGAAGGACTGGCCATGACCTCCTCCAAAGATATCCTGGAAGCGGCGGCGCGTGATGAAGCACCGCCAGACATGTTTATCGCACTGGGTTATACCGGCTGGTCCGCAGGTCAACTGGAGGAAGAAATCCAGGCCAATGCCTGGCTGACGTTGCCGCTCGAGGACAACCAGCAGCTCCATAAGCTGATTTTCAAACTGCCCAATGATGACAAACTCTCCTGGGCCATGCAGCAATTAGGCGTAGACTTTGCCACCCTGTCCGAGGTCGCTGGCCATGCCTGATGCGGTCAAGCACGGCAAACAGCCTCTCAATCAAAGCCATTTACCGATTACCCAACGCCGTTACCCGGATGTCAGTGGCACGGTGCTTGCCTTTGATTTTGGTGAAAAACGCATAGGCGTGGCCGTTGGCGACACCCTGCTCAAGCTGGCACACGCACTGCTCACCATAGAAGCAGAAGAAAATGCCGCCAAATTTGCGCACATTGATGCGCTGCTGCAAGAATGGCGTCCTGTCTTGCTAGTCGTTGGTTTACCGATGTCTATGGATGGCGAAGCCCATGCCATGACTGCGCTGGCGCAAAAATTTGCCCAGCGCCTCGAAGGCCGCTTCAACCTGCCGGTCGTGATGGTAGACGAGCGCCTGTCTTCTGCTGAAGCAGCACAGTCGCTGTATGAAGCGGGTGTCAGAGGTCGTGCACAAAAGCCGCTGCTGGACCAGGTTGCCGCACAAACTATATTACAATCCTATTTTGATGCTTATCATGGACGTGCATAGCACAATCCCCTCATGACATTACCTGATCCCGAACAACTACTAGAGCATTTATACCAGCAACTCAAGCCACGCATACAGGAAAATACTGCCCTGGTTGGCATTTATACCGGCGGTGTCTGGCTCATGGAGAGGCTGCTCAAGCGCCTGCAAACTGAGCTAGGGCATAACATTCTGTTTGGCAAACTGGATGCAGCCATGTATAGAGACGATTATGCACAACGTGGTTTGAAAACATCTGCGCACCCGGCTTATATCCCGTTCGATATCAATGGCAAGCATATCATCCTGATCGACGATATTTTTTATACCGGTCGTACCACGCGTGCGGTCATGAATGAACTGTTTGACTATGGCCGTCCGGCCTCGGTACAACTGGCTGCCCTGATCAACCGTGGTGGCGCACAGTTACCAATCCGGCCAGACATGGTCGGTGCCGACCTGCCGTTACAGGCGCATCAATCGTTTGACCTGGCCATGAACACGCTGGGGCGCTTAAGCCTCAGCATTTCTGAATCGGCCTCGCCTGCCAAGAGTGGAGCTGACGACCATGCATAACCCGCAACTCAACGCGCAAGGACAACTACAGCATCTGCTGAGTATCGAAGGATTACCCAAACGCATTTTGACCGACATTCTGGATACGGCCGAAAACTTTGTCGGCGTGGCCGAGCGTGAAGTCAAAAAAGTGCCGCTGCTGCGTGGCAAAACCGTTTGCAATATTTTCTTTGAGAACAGTACGCGCACGCGCACCACGTTTGAAATTGCCGCCAAGCGCCTATCGGCCGATGTGCTTAACCTCAACGTCAGCACCTCGTCGCAATCCAAAGGCGAGACGATTTTAGACACGGTAAACAACCTGATTGCCATGCACGCCGATATGTTTGTTGTGCGTCACCAGCAAAGCGGCGCCGCGCACTTTATTGCGCAGCACGTGCCACCGCATATCAGCGTCATTAATGCGGGTGATGGCCGTCATGCGCACCCGACACAAGGCTTGCTGGATGTATTTACCATCCGCAAATACAAACCGGAAATGCACAACCTGCGTGTGGCGATTGTTGGCGATGTACTGCATTCACGCGTCGCCCGCAGCGAAATTCATGCCTTGACGACACTGGGCGTACCCGAAATACGTGTCATCGCACCACGCACCTTACTGCCAACAGACGTGGAAAAACTCGGCGTGCAGGTATTCCACAATATGGAACAAGGCCTGAAAGACGTTGATGTGGTCATGATGTTGCGCCTGCAAAACGAGCGCATGTCTGGCGCCTTGCTACCCAGTTCGCAAGAGTTTTTCCAGACCTTTGGCCTGACGCCAGAGCGGCTGGCGCTGGCCAGACCGGATGCCATTGTGATGCACCCTGGCCCAATGAACCGTGGTGTAGAAATTGATTCGGCAGTCGCAGATGGCAAACAGTCAGTGATTCTGCCGCAAGTGACTTATGGTATCGCAGTCCGCATGGCGGTGATGGCAATTCTGGGAGGGGGCAACGCCGCATGAACATCGTAATCAAACAAGGCCGCCTGATGGATGCCAGCCAGCAACTGGACCAGGTCAAAGACCTGTATATCAGTGCGGGGAAAATCGCCGCTATCGGTGAGGCACCGGCAAACTTCAAGGCAGACCAAACGCTGGATGCCAGTGGCAAATGGGTGTTACCTGGCCTGGTCGATTTGTGCGCCCGCCTGCGCGAGCCCGGCAGTGAATATAAGGCCACGCTACTGAGCGAGTTACGCGCAGCCATGGCCGGTGGCGTCACCAGCCTGGCCTGCCCGCCAGACACCGACCCGGTGCTGGATGAACCCGGCCTGGTCGAAATGCTCAAACACAGGGCCAAATCACAGGCACTGGCGCATGTCTATCCGCTAGGTGCCGTCACGCGCCAGTTGCAAGGCCAGTTGCTCACAGAAATGTACGCCCTGACTGCGGCAGGTTGCGTAGGCTTTTCGCAGGCAGACACCACCATTGTCGATACGCAAGTACTGTGGCGCGCCTTTGAATATGCGGCTTCTTTTGGTTATACCCTGTTTATGCGTGCCGAGGACCCTTACCTGGCCAAAAATGGTGTCGCGCATGATGGCGAGGTCGCTTCGAGATTAGGCCTGAAAGGCATTCCTTCTGCGGCAGAAAGCATCGCTTTGCAAACCATGCTGCGTATTGCGCAAGCCACCGGCGTCAGGCTGCATATCGCCCGCGTCTCTACCGCAGAGTCCGTAGAGCTGATCCGCCAGGCCAAACAATCCGGCATGCAGGTGACGGCAGATGTGAGTATTCAGCATTTACACCTGACAGATATGGATATCGGCTTTTTTGATAGCATGGTGCATTTAAAACCACCCGTGCGTACCCAGCGCGACCGCGACGCGCTGCGCGCAGGCTTGCTGGATGGCACGCTGGATGCCATTTGTTCCGACCATACGCCGGTGGACGATGACGCCAAGGCGCTGCCGTTTGCCGAATCACATCCGGGCGCCTCTGCGCTCGAACTGTTGCTGCCACTGACCTTAAAATGGGCGGCACAAGCCAAGCTATCCCCCACACAAGCGCTGGCCAAAATCACGCAAGCACCCGCCAATATCCTTGGCGTCAAGGCAGGTGATTTGCAGGTAGGGGCAACGGCAGATGTCGTGATTTATGACCCGGAAATGGAGTGGCGTGTTGACGGCCGCGCCCTGCTGAGCCAAGGCAAGAATACGCCGTTTGTGCATCATGCAGTCACCGGCAAGGTGACCACCACCTTCACACAGGGCAACCTGGTGTTCCAGCAAGAAACCTTGCAAACTACCGTGTAAACCAGCGTGTAAGCCTCAACAAAAACGCCTGCGATGTATGACCACATCGCAGGCGTTTTTATGTACAGCGTTTTGAAACCGGGCGTGGGCTGACTACAAGATATCCAGGTCAGAAATCTTGCCGCGCTCCTGATTCTCAGGGTTCGCCATCTTGCTGTTAAGCTTAAACTTGAGGCGTAAATCATTGACCGAATCGGCATTGCGCAAGGCATCGTCATAACTGATCTGGCCTGACTCAAATAAATCAAACAAGGCCTGGTCAAAGGTTTGCATGCCCAGTTCGCGTGATTTGGCCATGATCTCTTTAATCGCGTGCACATCACCTTTGTAGATCAAGTCAGAAATCAACGGCGAATGTAACAACACTTCCACCGCAGCCACGCGCCCACTGCCATCAATTTTTGGAATCAATCGCTGCGAAGCGACACAGCGCAGGTTAAGCGACAAGTCCATCAACAACTGTTGCCGGCGCTCTTCAGGGAAAAAGTTAATAATCCGGTCCAGCGCCTGGTTGGTACTGTTGGCGTGCAAAGTGGCCAGGCACAAATGGCCGGTCTCAGAGAAAGCAATCGCGTAATCCATGGTTTCACGGTCACGGATCTCGCCGATCATAATCACATCCGGCGCCTGGCGCAGCGTGTTTTTAAGCGCCGCATGCCAGCTTTCGGTATCCACACCAACCTCACGCTGGGTGACAATACAATTGCGGTGGCCGTGAATAAACTCGACCGGGTCTTCAATGGTAATAATATGGCCGTAGCTACTTTCGTTTCTATGCCCCAGCATGGCAGCCATCGAGGTCGACTTGCCGGAACCGGTGCCGCCAACAAAAATGATCAGGCCACGCTTGGCCATCACCACGTCTTTAAGAATCTGCGGTAACTTTAATTCATCAAATTTGGGGATATTGGTATTAATCACCCGGAACACCAGGCCGACCGCACTGCGCTGGATAAAGGCATTGACGCGGAAACGGCCGACGGACGGCATGCTGATGGCAAAGTTACATTCCAGCGTCTGCTGAAACTCCAGCGCCTGCTTATCGTTCATCACCGCCCGACCGATCTCGGCGGTTTGCTGGGTATTTAGGGTTTGTGAGGACACGGGCGTCAGCTTGCCGTCTATCTTCATCGCTGGCGGAAATCCCGCCGTGATAAACAAGTCTGAAGCCTTGCGCGTGACCATCAGTTTCAGCAGGTCAGTGACGAACTTCTCCGTCTGGGCGTGATCGCCCGTCGTTTGCGTGCTATCCATGTTGTTAGCCGATGATAGCGTCACGGTTCGCCGCCTTGGTGCGCGCTTCAGCGGCACTGATGACATTGCGTTTTACCAGATCTTGCAGGTTCTGGTCCAGGGTTTGCATGCCCAGACTCTGGCCAGTCTGGATCGCAGAATACATCTGGGCAATCTTGTTTTCACGAATCAGGTTACGAATGGCCGGGGTGCCCATCATGATTTCATGCGCGGCGACGCGGCCTTGCTCATCCTTGGTTTTACACAGGGTTTGTGAAATCACAGCACGCAACGATTCAGACAACATGGAGCGCACCATTTCCTTCTCCGCCGCCGGGAACACATCGACCACCCGGTCTATGGTTTTTGCCGCAGAGCTGGTATGCAAGGTACCAAATACCAGGTGACCGGTTTCGGCTGCAGTCAACGCCAGGCGGATAGTTTCCAGGTCACGCATCTCCCCCACCAGGATCACATCCGGGTCTTCACGCAGCGCAGAGCGCAGCGCATTCTCAAACGATTGCGTATGCGGCCCGACTTCGCGCTGGTTGATCAACGACTTTTTCGAGGTGTGCACAAATTCAATCGGGTCTTCCACCGTCAGCACGTGCGACATCTGCGATTCATTAATGTAATCAATCATCGCTGCCAGTGTGGTGGACTTACCAGAGCCAGTTGGCCCGGTCACCAGCACAATACCGCGTGGCGTATCGGCAATATCCTTGAATACTTTGGGGGCATTCAGTTCATCCAGCGTCAGCACCTTGCTTGGAATGGTACGGAATACTGCACCGGCACCACGTTGCTGGTTAAAGGCGTTAACCCGGAAACGCGCCAGGTCAGGAATCTCAAACGAGAAGTCACATTCCAGCGTTTCTTCGTAGATTTTGCGCTGGCTGTCATTCATGATGTCATACAGCATGCGGTGTACTTCGGCATGATCCATGGCGGGCAAATTGATCTTGCGCACATCGCCATGCACACGAATCATCGGTGGCAGGCCGGAGGACAAATGTAAGTCCGACGCTTTATTTTTAACTGAAAATGCCAATAAATCTGAAATATCCACAATCGACTCCAGTGATTATTTATATAATGTTGCTTTAGTTTTGTATTCTTAGTTCTTCAACACTTGTTTAGCTGCCATGACTGCCCTCTCTGACAATCTTGCCTGTATCCGCCAACAGATCGCAGACGCACAGGCACGTTTTCAGGCTACGCAACCTGTCACGCTATGCGCAGTGAGCAAAGCGCAACCGGCAGCGGCGATTCGCGCCGCCTATGACGCTGGTCAAACCGTGTTTGGCGAAAACTACCTGCAAGAAGCCCTGCAAAAGCAGGCTGAGCTTGAAGACTGTGCTATAGCATGGCACTTTATCGGGCCAATTCAAAGCAATAAAACACAGCCAATTGCCCGTCATTTCGACTGGGTACACTCGGTAGATCGCCTTAAAATTGCACAACGCCTGTCTGATGCACGCCCGTCAACGCTGGCGCCACTCAATATTTGCCTGCAAGTGAACATTAGCGAAGAGGCAAGCAAAAGTGGTGCCAGTGGCCAGGAGTTATTGGAACTCGCCTTAAATATCAAACAGTTGCCACGCTTGCAGCTACGCGGTTTGATGGCAATTCCGGCACCTTGCAGTGACATTGAGCAACAGCGTGACCAATTTCGGCAGGTGCGCGCCTTGTTTGAACACCTGAACAGCCATGGCCTGCAACTGGACACATTATCCATCGGCATGAGTGGCGACTTTGCGGCGGCCATTGCCGAAGGCGCCACACTGGTACGCATAGGCACCGCCATTTTTGGCGCGCGCATCCCCTCTTTACCCACAGATTCAGTGATAAAAGGAACCTGATCACCATGCAATCACTTTCAGCCACACGCATTGCCTTTATCGGCGGCGGCAATATGGCACAAGCCTTGATGATAGGCCTGCAACAACGTGCATTTAATATGCAAAATATCACCGTGATTGACCCGGACACGACCAAACATCCACACTTGCAAACCAGCCTGGGCATCAACACCAATGCCAGCCTGACGGCAGAATCACTGGCGGCAGATATCATTGTGCTAGCCGTCAAACCGCAACAATTACAAAGCGTGGCGCTGGCGCTGGCCCCCTTGCTGCAATCACAGTTAGTGGTCTCAGTCGCTGCGGGCATACGTACAGTTGACCTCAGCCGCTGGTTAAATGGCTATCAAACCATGGTGCGCACCATGCCGAACACCCCGGCCCAGATTCAGGCTGGGATTACTGGTGCTTATGCCTTGCCTGCGGTCTCGGCCGCGCAACGCGCATTGGCCGATGTGGTGTTACAAGCCGCAGGAGAAGTGGTGTGGCTGGAAGACGAAGTGCAACTGGATGCCGTGACTGCCATCTCTGGCAGCGGCCCGGCCTATGTGTTCCTGATGATAGAAGCATTGACTGCGGCGGGCGTTGCATTAGGCCTCAGTGAAGCACAATCGCTCAAACTGAGCCTGGCGACGTTTAAAGGCGCCAGCCTGCTGGCCGCTGGCAGCAGCACGCCGATCTCGACCTTGCGTGAGCAGGTCACCTCCAAGGGCGGCACGACCGAGCAAGGGCTGCTCAGCATGCGCGAGCATGATATTCATGGCATGATGCAAGATGCCGCTGCGCAAGCCGCACGCCGCGCCAAAGAACTGGGTGATCAACTGGGAGCACAAGCATGATGTTGCAAAACATGACGACTTTTTTACTCAATGCCGCCTTCGGCATTCTGACGTTTTTACTGGTACTGCGTTTTTTAATGCAATGGACACGTACTTCGTTCCAGAATCCTTTGGGTCAAATGACCATGGCACTGACCGACTTTATGGTCAAACCCGCACGTAAACTGATTCGCCCGATCAAGCAGTGGGATTTATCGACATTGCTGCTGGCCTTGTTGATGCAGATTATTTTGTTTGCCCTGTTGACCTTGCTGACTGGCGCACCTGCCTCACCGTTGTTCTGGGTATGGCAAGCAGTGTTTGGCGTGCTGGGGCAAATGGTAGATGTGTTTTTCTATGCGATTTTGCTGATGGCAATTTTAAGCTGGGTCAACCCTTACAGCCCGATTTACGGTGTCTTGAACCAACTATCGGCGCCCATTCTGGAACCATTACGCCGTATTTTGCCACCGATTCAGGGCTTTGACTTTTCTGCGCTGGTCGCGCTGATTTTATTGCAAATGATCAGCCATATTGTGCTGCCAGGCCTGGCAGTGAGTATTCTTTAAGACAAGCAATCACATTAAAAAGGACGACAAGTTGTCGTCCTTTTTTATTTATATCCACACAATATCAAACTCTTCCCGTCCGTACTGCGTATCCGGATGCAGCGACAGCGGCTTTTTAATAAAGTCAGACAAACTGGCCAGGCTCTGCGACTCTTCATCGCCCAGCATATTAATCACTTCAGGTGATGCCAGAATCTTGAATTCTTTAGCGCTTTTAAACTGCTTGGACTCACGCAATACTTCGCGCATGATTTCATAGCAAATGGTTTGCGCAGTTTTGAGTTCGCCACGACCCTGACAGACCTGGCAAGATTCACACAACAAATGCGCCAGGCTCTCGCGTGTGCGCTTGCGCGTCAACTCAACCAGGCCCAGTGCAGAGAAGCCGTTGACATTGATACGCGCCCTATCCAGCGTCACAGCCTTGCGCAACTCTTCCAGCACCGCTTCACGCTGCGCATCTTCATCCATATCAATAAAGTCGATAATGATAATGCCGCCCAGGTTGCGCAAACGCAGCTGCCGCGCAATGGTTTGCGCCGCTTCAAGGTTGGTTTTAAAAATGGTATCAGACAGGTTTTTGCCACTGACAAAACTGCCGGTATTGACGTCTACCGTGGTCAACGCCTCGGTCTGGTCAAAAATCAGATAGCCGCCGGACTTAAGTTCCACCTTGCGCGACAAGGCTTTTTCGATTTCGCTTTCAATGTCATAAAACTCAAACAGCGAACGCTCGCCCTTGTAGTGCATAAGCGGTTTGACGGCGTGTGAGACATACAACTCGGCAAACTCTTTCAGGCGCTCAAACATCTCGCGCGAATCGACACGAATACTGGTGGTTTCGGTACACACCACATCACGCAAAATGCGGCGCGGCAAACTCAGGTCATAAAAAATCAGCGAACGCTCACCGACTTTTTTGCTTTCGGCCTGGATTTTTTGCCAGACTTTGCGCAGGTACTCAATATCCGCCAGCAACTCTTCATCAGTCGCATTCTCAGACATGGTGCGGATAATGTAGCCGCCTTCACGATCTTCCGGCAACAAGCCCAGCAGGCGATTGCGTAAAAACTCGCGTTCTTCCTCGATATCAATGCGCTGAGAGACACCAATGTGCTTCTGGTATGGCAAATAGACCAGAAAGCGGCCCGCAATACTGATTTCAGTGGTCAAACGTGCGCCTTTGGTGCCGATTGCCTCTTTAATCACCTGCACAATAATCGACTGGCCTTCATGCAAGACTTCCTGAATCGGCCTGGCGGTTTTAACCGCGCCATCTTCTGAATGGCACTCCATGATATCCGCTGCATGCAGAAAGGCCGCACGCTGTAAGCCGATCTCGACAAAAGCGGATTGCATGCCCGGCAACACCCGCACCACGGTGCCGCGATAGATATTACCGACAATGCCCAGTGATGACGCCCGCTCAATATGCAGTTCCTGCACAATGCCCTGCTCCAGAATCGCCACGCGCGTCTCTTGCGGCGTGACGTTAATCAGTACTTCTTGCGCCAATGACATATTGCTTTACCCGATCCCGATTCATTATCTTTTATGCAAAGTTTACCATGCGTGCAGCAACTGCGCCGTTTCATGCAGCGGTAAACCCATCACACCGCTATAACTGCCATCAATGCGCTTGATCCACGCCCCGGCGCGCCCCTGTATGCCATAGGCACCTGCCTTATCCATTGGCTCGCCCGAGGCGATATAGTCCTGCAACACCACTTGTGGTACCTGCATCATCTCAACCTCGGTGGTATTGAGTAAACAACGTACCTGACCGGCCTGATAAACCGCCACTGCCGTATGCACCACATGAATACTGCCACTTAAACGCGAAAGCATGGCCATGGCCTCACCAGCATCTGCCGGTTTGCCTAAAATATCCAGCCCTAAAGCCACGGTCGTATCCGCCGCCAGAATTGATAAACCACGCTGACCATGCACCGCAGCCACAGCAAGCGCCTTTTCTTGCGCCAGGCGTAACACATATTGCGCAGGATCCTCACCCGGCAAGCTGGATTCGTCGATATCGGCAGGCACAATTTCGCATTGCACGCCCAACTGCGCCAGCAATTCCACACGACGCGGACTGCGTGACGCCAGGATGATCTTTTGTTGATGCATGTAGATTCCAGAAACTTAACAAACAAGCCGCACAAGGTAACACAAACACAGTCGATTTTGCGCTAAAGGCAATCCCAATTGCGATCCAGTTGCGACCCAACTTGTACTAACGGGCGCCTGCCTCATTGTGTACAATAACCGCTCGTTTGTCTTTTCTCACCAAGCCACCCGCATGAACTCACTTGAACACTTGCTGCAGCGTGCCGAACAACTCATCACGCGTCTGGAAACCCTGCTCCCCCCACCGCCCGCCGACATTAACTGGCAGGCCATCGCCTGGCGTTGGGTCAAACACGGCGCACAAGGCCAGCTACAAGCCGTGGACCACCCCCATGCAGTATTGCTGCAAGACATACAATTTATTGACCGACAAAAAACCGAAGTTGTGCGCAACACCCGGCAGTTTTTGCAAGGCTTGCCAGCCAACCACGTGTTGCTCACAGGCGCACGCGGCACCGGTAAATCGTCGCTAGTTAAGGCCCTGCTCAATAGCTATGCCGCCGAAGGCCTGCGCCTGATCGAAGTTGAAAAGCAGGATCTCAATGACCTGCCACAAATTGCGCAACTGATTCGCCAGCGGCCGGAAAAGTTTATTATTTTTTGTGACGACCTCACATTTGAAGCCAACGACACTGGCTATAAAGCGCTCAAAGTCATTCTGGATGGCTCGATTGAAAATGCATCGCCTAACCTGCTGGTTTATGCCACCTCAAACCGCAAAAACCTGATGCCGGAATACATGGCCGACAACCAGCCAATTGTCGATAAAGGTGAAATCCGCCAAAACGACACCATAGACGAGAAAACCTCGCTGGCCGAGCGCTTTGGCCTGTGGCTCTCGTTCTACAGTTTTGACCAGGACGAATACCTGAGCATCGCCGAGCACTGGCTGCAAACGTTCGGCATCTCCATGGATGACGCTGCCCGCCACGCCGCCCTGCAGTTTTACCACACGCGTGGCGCCCGTAGTGGCCGTGTCGCCTACCAGTTTGCCAAAGACTACGCAGGCAAGCTGCAACTAGGCGCTTAAAACACTGCGCATAAAGGCATTCATCTTTAAAACCATTTGCGCTTACCCGCATTGAAACGCAGCTAAAAACAATATGACCAAACTCGTTCAAGTCGCCGTTGCCATCCTGATCAAACCCAATGGCGAATATCTGCTCGCCAGCCGCCCCAATGGCAAAGGCTGGGCGGGCTGGTGGGAGTTTCCCGGCGGCAAGATTGAATCTGGCGAAACGCCAGAACACGCATTGATTCGTGAATCCCAGGAAGAACTCGGCATCACCCCCACGCAAATACAGCCGTGGATCAAACGCCGCTACGACTACCCGGCCACGCATGATGCCGAAGCCAAAACCGTACTTCTGCACTTCTTTTTTGTGCATGCATGGCAAGGGGAGTTACAAGCACGCGAAGGCCAGCAATTTGCCTGGCAACATCCGCAAAAACTCAACGTCACCCCTGTGCTACCCGCCAATGCGCCGATTATGCAAGCCCTGAGCCTGCCGCCCGTTTATGCCATCAGCAATGTGCAAGAGATGGGCGAACCCACCTTCTTGCAAGCACTCAAACAGCAACTCGACCAAGGCCTGCAACTACTGCAAATCCGCGAGTCGCAACTTGATAGCGCAGCACTGGCGCAATTAAGCGCACAGGTATTACAGCTATGCGCGCCCTACGACTGCCGCTGCCTGCTCAACGGCAGCCCAGAGCAAGCCCAACAACTCGGTTATCAAGGCGTGCATTTAAATAGCCAGCGCCTGCTGGCACTCACACAAAAACCGGATAACTTGCTAGTCGGCGCCTCTTGCCACGACGCTGAACAACTGCAACAAGCGCAAGCCCTGCAATTAGACTTCGCCCTGCTCTCACCCGTGCTGCCGACCCAAAGTCACCCGGAAGCGACCGGACTAGGCTGGGAGAAGTTTGGTGAAATGCTGAATGGATTAGAAATCCCGGTTTATGGGTTGGGCGGTATGCGCTTGGAACACTTATCACTGGCTCAATCCTACGGTGCGCGCGGTATCGCCATGCAACGTGCACTTTGGTGCTCACTTTGAAATACATAGAATTGATATTGACGTCTCAAGGCTTCATCTAAATTGACGCATTAATATTTCTATCTTAAGATGCACTAGATATTAACAAAAATTGTCAAATATCAATTTATATCCTTAGTCAATCCAGAATGTACTTTTGACCGAAAAATAAAATGTCAAAGGTACATATTTCAAGCTAGGCTTCTCTTCATGGCAGCATCTTCACCACACAGAAATATATCCAGAGCAATCTACTCTCAACTTGCAATCATCGCCGCTTATGCCATTTTGTTATTCGGTTGCGCTAAAGAATCTGAATTAACTATTTCGATAGCCCCTGAAACACCCGCCGCTATTAAAGCGACAGTTGAAAACGTATGGCCGAAGATCAAAATCATCTGCCCTGGATTAATGCGTTATTCATCAGACATTCAATTTGCGGGCATCGAAGACAATCTTTCTTATGCTCCAGAAAATGCAAAGCGCATCGAAATCAAGTTTCGAGTATCTGAAAACCCAACAAAAATACCTGATAGCTATCGTGCTGCCGGGCACATGTGTTTTTTCTCTCTTAGCCCTGATGGTAAAGAATTGAATATTTCAAAAAGCTCATGCGCTTCTCTTTGCACCGGCACGGAAGAAACCAACGAATACTCAAAAGCACTATGAGACTTCACCAAGTGGAAAGTGATTAATGTTGCTCGAATCATTATTCAAACAAGGCTGGCTCCATGAGACTTGGCAGAGAAAGACATCTCTACTCTCTGGAGCTCTGGCAATATTATCTTTATCGCTAGCCCACTACGCTGGCTTTTTAATGAAGGTCCCCTTACAAATCGTAGCCGTTGCCGGGTTACCACTGGCCAAAGGAGTGACTGCTACATTTCTGTTTTATGTGCTTTTTTGTGCAGTTTTTGCGAGAGTATTGACTTCCATGTTTCAACTCGTTGCACTTCCATTCCTCACTGCAACCGATCGGCTGGAGCTCGGACTCCGCAGAAAGATGACCTGGTTGCATCAGCGTCGCTTCGTTCGCTCGCACAAAGAAACCATCAAATGGGAAGGGTATATTTGGGTTATTCTTCAAGCTGCAATATTTCTTTTGGTGATGTTGGCTATATATGTAAAATTTACGATGACCTGGTTTTCCGGCGTTGGACTCTTCACATCCATTATATTTGTTGTCCTGTCTGGGCTTGTTAGAGCCGGATTTTTTCTTCAACCAAGCCCAAGCATTTTCATCAAAAAAATTAAAAGACGTCCTGCTTACTCAGGACGAGCGGCATCCGCAACATTTGTAACAGCGACCGCTGCTCTTATTGTTACAGCATTCTTCATGGGTAGTATGCGCGCAAGTTTATTGCGGAATGACGAACCACATATGATCGTCACAAGAGAGTTCACGGGCAACGCTAACATTATTGCAAGCACGGAAGGAGCCCTGCTATTGTTCCAAAAACAGGGCGACGAGTTTCGATATATTTACTCTACTCCTGAATTTACAGCATCCATGGAAACCAAACCCATATTTTCTTCAGTCGACTCTAACAAAGAGCCACTATGCCGCCTAACCATTCCAGCGCAAGCGAAAACTTGCTTGAGCACCGAGTAAGTGACCGATTGAACTTCTGTTGACTGAATACATGAACACACAACAACCAAACAACCCCTTACACGGCGTCACGCTAGAATACATTGTCGAGCAACTAGTCGAGCATTACGGCTGGGATAAACTCGCACAGAGAGTGAATATCAACTGTTTTAAGAGTGATCCTTCTGTGAAGTCTAGCTTGAAATTTTTGCGCAGAACGCCATGGGCGCGGGCCGAAGTAGAAAGTTTATATCTCGCGACTTTTGCTAAAAGTCACGGCTGATATTGATCGGGGTTTAACCCCATATGAATCGTTTTTAAATCAGGGCGCGGCTTTTACCGGCATGGTGACAAACTGGTCGGTGATCTTGCCTTGTTTGTCTTTGAAGCACAGTCTGAATTTGACTTGCTCGCCTGCTTTAAACGGCGTGGGCAATTCAAACAGCATTAAATGCAAGCCGCCCGGTGCTAATTTAACTGGTTTGCCAGCAGGCACTGGCAGCTCTTCCATACTACGCATTTTCATCACACCGCTTTGCATGGTCATGCTGTGCATTTCTACCGTGCCAGCACGCTCTGTTTCTGCATAGACAAGGGTGACATCCTGCGCGCTGGATAATGTGACGTAGGCGGCGCCTACGGATTGGCCTGGATTGGAAGCACGCACCCAGGCATCGCTCAGTTTCACCTCTGCGTGCGCAATGCCTAGCCAGCCGATCAGGCAAACGCTGGTGACGAGGCGGGATAAGAAGGCTGTTTTTTGCATATTCAGAATCCTGGCAGCCAGTTATTCTGGCTCGTATAAATCTGGCGGGGTGCTATCAGGAATACGAAACTTCTCCGTGGCCCAATCGCCGAGGTCAACCAGTTTGCAACGCTCACTGCAGAATGGGCGGTATGGATTAGCGGTGGAGTACTCTGAAGTTTCGCCACAAGACGGACAAGCCACCTTGCGGGACTTAACGGCGGGCTGTATCAATTGTGTCCAGCCCCGGTAAAGTTACAGACGATCATCTTAAACGGGATGTCCTGCTCACAACCTTTGGGGCGTTGCACGAAATCCAACTTTTGAAAGCGGATATTGATCGCGTATTTATTGGCACTGACTTCAGGGAAGCATTCGTCGTGGTCTATCTCGATGCGTAACAATTGCGCCGGCTTATGACCGGACAATTGCTGCTGGTAAGCGCCATGATGCGCCACCAGTGACAATACCTGGCCGCTGCCGCGCAACAATTGCAGAATCAGTCGAATCGACTCATACATAGGCATCAGTTTGGTCAGCCAGTTGTCGAAGTCGTCCTTACGACGCTCTACGCCCAAGTACAGCCAATGACGGTAAGACGGTAAATCAAACTCGCACACGCCGCCAGGAATACTGGTGCGTTGTTTGACGCTCATTAACCAGTCATTTTCACGCAACGACTGGCCAAGTTTTTGATGATCAGAACGCAAAGCGGTGGCACAGCGATCCAGGCTGGACAATGTGCTCGCCAGTGCATTGCGGTCGATATTAGGATTGGTTTGCAGAAAGGATAACTGGACCTTGTGTCTGTCCAGCTCTTGTAGCAGATCGACTTTCAAATCCCCGCGATCAATCAAATCCAGGATTTGCAGCATGGAAATCAGCGCGACATGATGACTGATCTCATGCCCAATCTCAATGTGGTGCAACATCTTGACGAACAGATCTTCTAGGCGGAGATAAGTTCTGATGCGCTCGTTAAATGGAAACTCGTAGCTCGACACGGCAGCCTTTTCTGTCAGCTGATACTTGAAAAGTATGCAATAAAAGCCTGAT
>Ga0207974_100273_pt1 | contig 16142 bp, 13 predicted proteins | sample LakWasMe87_LOW11_2_FD_183911 | JGI IMG/M metagenome (GOLD analysis project Ga0207974, IMG submission 183911) | Freshwater sediment methanotrophic microbial communities from Lake Washington under simulated oxygen tension - Sediment Metagenome... | ecosystem: Environmental > Aquatic > Freshwater >...
ATGCTAGAAACGCTCGATTCTGCCGTGGTGCAGTTGGAAGAAGCCAGCCGTGCCTTGAATCGTTACTTGCAGAAAAGTGAACTGGATCCGGCGCGCCTGGCCGAAGTGGAGTCGCGCATACAGGCGATTCATGGTGCTGCGCGTAAATTCCGCGTTAAACCAGATGAGTTGCCAGATTTATTGGCCGCGCAATTGGGCCGCATGGCTGAGCTGGAAAGCTTTGCGGATGATGGTGCCTTGGCAAAACAGGTGCAAGCCGCCTGGCAAAGCTATCAAACGCAGGCTGCGCAGCTGTCATCTATCAGGCAGCAAGCGGCGAACAAGCTGGCAAAAACCATTAGCGAACAAATGCAGGCCTTATCATTAAAAGGTGGCCAGTTTGCTGTTGCTTTAACCCCAGGAGAACCTGCGGCACATGGTCTGGAGCAGGTTGAATTTCTGGTCGCTGGTCATGCCGGGGTGGAGCCGCGTCCACTCAATAAAGTCGCTTCCGGTGGTGAGTTATCGCGTATCAGCCTGGCCTTGCAGGTGACCACGGCCTCATTGGGCACTGTGCCTTGCATGATTTTTGATGAGGTCGATGTCGGTATCGGAGGCGGCGTGGCTGAGGTGGTTGGCAAGCTGCTAAGCCAGTTGGGTCAGCACAGGCAGGTACTGGTGATTACCCATTTGGCGCAAGTGGCTGCGCAGGCGCAACAACATTGGCAAGTCAGCAAGTCCGAACAGCAGGGCACGACCTTAAGCAGGATTCGCACGCTGGATGCTCATGAGCGTGTAGAAGAAGTTGCCCGTATGCTGGGCGGCTTACAGATCACCGAAACCACGCGCGATCATGCGCGGGAAATGTTACAGGCTAATCTGGCCTGATTGCTTCAATGCATGGTCGCACATGGTGTGTGGCTATAGTGCTTGCAGATGTATTTGCAAGTCGCCTGTTTATTTCTCCTGATGTTTATTTTCCCTCTCCTATGGCTTGGCGTTGATTGCTGTCTGGAATCGTGCTTTAATCTCTTCACCTATTGTTAAATTATATTAATTATTGTTTTCAATAGCGTCACTGCGATTCGCTGCTTTGTTCACATTAAATGCTGAGGAGATTCATATGTATAGATGGGTAGGATTAGTAGCTTGGGCCTGGGTGATTGTTATTGGTGGGTTGATGATTACACCGGGCGGGGTGCACTGCATCGTCTGTGGTGACAAGGGCAATCTGTTCATGGGCGTGATTTCGATTGTGCTTGGGGCAGTCGCCATAGTCACCAATAAAGTGTTCGCCAGATAAATAGCGATTGTTAACAGCGCGGCCTGACATGTCAGGTCGTTTTTTTGATCTATTGCGCTTCTTGGTGTTGTTTCAGCACCTGCCATTGCGCCAGTTTTTCCTCAAACCGTAATCTCGCATTGGCAGGGCTGGTTGAGGGCAGCAGTACAGTATTGATTGCGCGTGCAAGGCGAATGTGTTTTTTGAACAATTGTGCAGCAGCTTGGCCATTACAGGCAATCAGCGCGATGTGTGGACAGGTCTTTAATAGTCCGTTGATGTCGTTGGCAATAATGCTGTGCGCCTGAATGCTACTGTCTAGGCTGCCTGCGCGTTGTGCTGCGTGACATACGTCCCAAATCGCTAGTCCATGATCTTGTGCAGATTGGCAGCGCGTGTGGTAAGGCGCATCTGCCGGGATATCGAATAGTCGCTCCAATATGCGCCAGAAAGCATTTTGCGGATGTGCGTAATATTGTTGCTGTTTGAGTGACGCGATGCCAGGCAGGGTGCCCAGAATCAGAATACGCGCATCGGGGTTAGCGACAGGCGCAAATCCGGTAGCGTAATGTGCTGGTGTAGGGGTGAGTTCAGGCAAGCAGAGGTGCGATGGGCCAATGCTCGCCGAAGAGCATCAACCCATAATAGTGGTGATTATTCAGTGCAAGGTTGTTTTTTGCACAGGCCATAAATGGTCAGTGAGTGGTCTTGCATGCTGAAGCCATACTGCTCTGCTGCTGCTTTTTGTCTTTTTTCGATTTCTTCGTCGTAAAACTCTTCAACGCGGCCACATTTCACGCAAACAATATGGTCGTGATGGCTGCCTTCATTCATTTCAAACACGGCTTTGCCACTTTCAAAGTGGTGGCGTACCAGCAGCCCCGCTTGCTCAAACTGGGTCAAAACGCGATACACCGTTGCCAGGCCCACGTCTTCACCATTGGTAATCATGATTTTGTAAATGTCCTCGGCAGACAGGTGGCGCTGCTCGCTATTTTCAAACAGCTCCAGAATTTTCAGACGCGGTAGCGTCGCTTTGAGGCCTGCATTTTTAAGTTCTTTGGGATCATGCATAGGTTTTGTCCATTGGTGTTGTCTGTCGTTAAGTTTTGTCACGCCTTAAGTCGCCTGCCATACTTGATTGGCGAAACTACGTGGTATATTAATGATTATTCTCAATAATACCGATTATAAAGTGAATCCAATGCGTAATTCTATCTTATTTGTGTTGGCTGTCGCATCTCTGGAGAGTGGGTGCGGTGCCAAACTTCCTTCAGTCAAGCCATTCAAGATGGAAGTGCAGCAAGGTAATGTTGTCACTTCCAAAATGCTATTGCAACTGCGTCCAGGCATGACACGTTCGCAAGTGCGCTACATTATGGGGACTCCGCTGATTGTAGATAGTTTCCGTGATAACCGCTGGGATTATTTTTATGAGCTGCGTAAACAGGGCGCCGTCGTTGAGAAACGCAGAGTGATTCTCGACTTTGACAAGGATAGCCTGGTTTCTGTGCGTGGTGACGTGATTCCGTCGGCAGAGAATCCTGATATTAAAACTATTGCAGAAGCACCACAGAAAAAAGTCGAGGCTGAAAAAGAGCAGGCCTGGACGGATAAGCTGAAATTCTGGAAAGCAGAAGAGGTCGCTGCTGATAAAACCACAGAAGCTGCGGCTGCTACCGCTGCAGTTGCTGCGACAGAGGCTAAGGCCAACAAAGCGCAAGCTGACACGGCAAGTAGCAAAGTAGTTGCTGCGGAAGAGGAAGTCGTTCCCTACATTCCTGAAGGTGAATATGCGGCAGCCAATCAGGTGACTGAGGCCAAGGCGCATCCTGTTAATGAAAAAGAAATGGCTGCGCAGATTGCAGATACTGTAGAGCCGCCGCCAGTGTTTAAGCAAGAAGCAGTGACTGCAGAGCCTGAGGCTGTCTTGCCACCAGCAGTCAAAGCCGCGCCAGCAGCCAGCAAGAGTATTACTGCGCCTGTGGTGGCTGCGGCAACCGTTGCTGCCGCGGCTGTGAAGCCTGCGGAGACTAAAAAAGCTGCCGCAACGGCTGTCAAACCAGCGCAGCAGGCTGTACCAGCTGCCAAAACTGCTGCCGTGACAGCCGTTGAAGATGATGAAGTGATTCCCTATATTCCTGAGGGTGAGTATGTGGCGCCAGTGGTGCCGACCGAGCAGGAAATGGTCAAAGGCAATATGGCTGAAGCCAATGCGCCCGCAACAGATGCTGAAGCGCATCAGGTGACCGAAAAAGGGGTTGCACCTAAAGCAGATCGTGCTGCCGAGGCGTCACCCACGTTTGTGGCGGAGCAGTTGCCAGAGCCTGAACCAGAGCCGGAATTGCCACCGCCGCCTGTGAGCAAGCCGATTGTAAAACCGGTTGCGCAAGCTGCGGCCACGGCGGCCACATTGGCTGCTGCGGAAGAGAAGCCGGCGCAGGCTAAGTCTGCCGCGGCTAAAGTGGTTGAACCAGCGCCAGTAGCAACGCAAGAGGCGCCAGCTGGGGATGCTGATATTAATCAGGCCGTGGCTGCTTGGGCGCAAGCCTGGCGGACCAAGGATGTTAAAAACTATCTGGCGGCCTATGCGCCTGATTTCGTCCCGGAAGGTTTGCCATCCAAAAAAGCCTGGGAAGCACAGCGCAAGCAGCGTTTGTCTGCGGCAGGTAACATTACACTGGTGCTGAATAATACGCAGGTGCAACGTGATGGTTCGACAGCCACCGTACAGTTTGAGCAAAAATATGCTGCCAGAGCTTATAAGGATGAATTAAACAAAACGCTGGAGTTGCGCTATGCGCCTGCACAAAAGCGCTGGTTAATTACGCGTGAGCGCACAGAGGCTGCTGCCGGTGCTGTGATTGCGGCGACGGAGTCAGCAAAAACCAGTGCATCCGTTGCTACTGATGCGGGTGCCGTATCCAGTAGTGCGGCTACGGTTGAAACCAGTGTGGATGCTGCTATTCAATCGTGGGCGCAGGCCTGGCGTAGCAAGAATGCCAGCGCCTACTTTGCGGCTTATTCACCGGCTTTTGTGCCAGAGGGTTTGCCTAGCCGTGCTGCCTGGGAAGCGCAACGTAAAAAACGCTTGTCGCCACAGCAAGGCAAAATCAGCCTGGAACTCGCAGATGTGAATGTGAGTCGTGATGGGGATACGGCCATTGCGACCTTCACGCAGAAATATGCTTCCAAGTCGTTTAGCGACGAGATGGTCAAGCGTCTGGAGTTGAAGCTGGATGCCACTAACAACCGCTGGTTGATTGTGCGTGAAGGCGCTGCCAGCGGTGCAGATGTGCCTGCCGCCAAACAGCAGGTGACTGCGCCTGAAGGTAGTTCAGAGCACTTGGATGGCGTGCTGGAACAAATCGGGTTTTAATCCTAATTATTAAAGAATGATTGAGCAAGTGATGTTGAAAGTTGTGATTGCTGGTGTGTCCGGCCGTATGGGGCATGCCTTACTGGAAGGTGTTTTTTCGGATAGTGGTTTGCAGTTGCATGCTGCGCTGGATCGTGCCGAGAGCTCGATGATTGGGCGCGATGCGGGTGAACAGTTTGGTAAGCAAACAGGCGTCAAAATCAGTGCTGATATCGCTGCTGCATTGCAGGGTGCGGATGTGTTGGTAGATTTCACGCGTCCGGAAGCCAGCATGCAGTATCTGCAAGCTTGCCAGCAGGCAAATGTGAAATTAGTCATTGGCACCACCGGCTTTAATGAGACTGAAAAAGCCAGTATTGAGGCAGCTGCCAAAAAGGTTGGCGTAGTGTTTGCGCCTAATATGAGTGTCGGTGTGACCTTGTTGATTAACCTGGTTGAGCAAGCGGCACGCGTGCTCAATGAGGGCTATGATATTGAAGTGGTGGAAATGCATCACCGCCACAAGGTGGATGCGCCTTCTGGTACTGCGCTGCGTTTGGGTGAAGCCGCAGCCAAAGGTATTGATAAAGCCTTAAAGGATTGCGCGGTATATGCGCGTGAAGGCGTGACCGGTGAGCGCGAGGCAGGCACGATAGGCTTTGCGACCTTGCGCGGTGGCGATGTGGTCGGTGATCACACCGTGGTGTTGGCAGGCGTGGGTGAGCGTGTCGAGTTAACACACAAAGCATCTAGCCGTGCTACCTTTGCCCAGGGTGCATTACGTGCGGCCAAGTTTCTGGCCGATAAACCACAGGGTTTGTTTGATATGCGCGATGTGCTGGGGTTTGATAAAAGCTGATTTTTAGCAGGCACCTAAGGCCTGCCTGGTTTGAGTCACCAAAGCAGTATTGCCTGCGAGTTGCCCTTGAGTGGGCAGTCGATTTGCGCTATAATGCTTTAATTCTGAACGGGAAGAGTCCAACAAGCTTTTCCCGTTTTGCACATCTATTCACCGCAGCTTGAACCCGGTTTCTGGCGATGCGATGAACCCTCTAAACGATGTGTTTCGTATCAAACTTAAGGAGCTAAAGGTGTCAAAAACAATTCCAGCGATTTTAGTGTTAGCAGATGGAACTGTTTTTAAGGGCATTAGCATTGGCGCTTCCGGTCATACGGTCGGTGAGGTGGTGTTTAACACTTCCATCACCGGTTATCAGGAAATTCTTACCGATCCTTCCTATACCGAACAAATTGTGACACTGACTTATCCGCACATTGGTAACTACGGTACCAATAGTGAAGATGTCGAGTCAGGCAAAGTCTATGCTGCGGGTCTGATTATTCGTGACTTGCCCTTATTGGAAAGCAATTTCCGCAGTGAACAAAATCTCTCTGATTATCTCAAGGCCAACAATGTGGTGGCACTTGCTGATATCGATACCCGCAAACTGACCCGTATTCTGCGTGAAAAAGGCGCTCAGGCTGGCTGTATTATGGCTGGTGAGTCTGTCGATGAAGCGCAGGCACTGGCCTTGGCGAATGGCTTCCCTGGCCTGGCTGGCATGGACCTGGCCAAAGTGGTGAGCTGTACCCAGCCTTACGAGTTTACTGAGGCCGAGTGGCAATTAGGCGCAGGCTTCAGCAAAAAGGCTGAGTCACAATTCCACGTGGTCGCGTTTGACTACGGTGTGAAACGCAACATTCTGCGCATGCTGGTCTCGCGTGGCTGTAAGGTCACGGTGTTGCCAGCACAGGCGACAGCAGAGCAAGCCTTGGCTTATCAGCCTGATGGTATTTTCCTGTCTAACGGCCCCGGCGACCCGGAGCCATGTGATTACGCGATTAGCGCGATTAAAACACTGGTTGATACTGGTATCCCAACGTTTGGTATTTGCCTGGGTCACCAATTGCTGGCCCTTGCCAGCGGTGCCAAAACATTGAAGATGAAATTTGGTCACCACGGCGCTAACCATCCGGTACAGGATGTGGACAGCAAGCGTGTGTATATCACCAGCCAGAACCATGGTTTTGCCGCCGATCCTGCGACCTTGCCAGCCAATGTCAAAGTGACACATGTGTCTTTGTTTGATGGCAGTCTGCAAGGCATTGCGCGTACGGACAAACCAGCATTCAGCTTCCAGGGTCACCCTGAAGCCAGCCCGGGTCCGCAAGAAATGAGCGTGTTGTTTGACCGCTTTATCCAGTTAATGCAAGAAAGAAAGTCCATCTAATGGCAAAAAGAACTGACATTAAAAGTATTCTGATTATCGGTGCCGGTCCCATTGTCATTGGGCAGGCCTGTGAGTTCGACTATTCAGGTGCGCAAGCCTGTAAGGCTTTGCGTGAAGAAGGTTACCGCGTTATTTTGGTGAACTCTAACCCGGCGACCATCATGACCGATCCAGAAATGGCGGATGCGACCTACATCGAACCAATTACCTGGCAGATGGTAGAAAAAATCATTGAAAAAGAGCGTCCGGATGCATTGCTGCCTACCATGGGCGGCCAAACGGCACTCAACTGTGCGCTGGACTTGGACAAGCATGGCGTATTGCAGAAATTCAATGTCGAGCTGATTGGCGCATCTAAAGAAGCGATTGATAAAGCCGAAGATCGCCAGAAATTTAAAGAAGCCATGACCAAAATCGGTCTGGGTTCTGCACGCTCTGCGATTGCGCATAGCCTGGAAGAGGCACTGCAAGTGCAGGCAACGATTGGTTATCCTGCGATTATCCGCCCTTCATTCACCATGGGTGGCAGCGGCGGCGGTATTGCTTATAACCGCGAAGAGTTTATCGCCATTTGCGAACGCGGCCTGGATGCGTCACCTACCAACGAATTGCTGATTGAAGAGTCACTGCTGGGTTGGAAAGAATACGAGATGGAAGTAGTGCGCGACAAAGCGGACAACTGCATCATCATCTGTTCGATTGAAAACCTGGACCCGATGGGTGTGCATACTGGCGACAGTATCACGGTGGCGCCAGCACAAACGCTGAGCGACAAAGAATATCAGATCATGCGTAACGCCTCTTTGGCAGTGTTGCGTGAAATTGGTGTCGATACTGGCGGTTCTAACGTGCAGTTTGCCATCAACCCTGATGATGGCCGCATGATCGTGATTGAGATGAACCCGCGTGTGTCGCGTTCATCTGCGCTGGCATCTAAAGCCACTGGTTTCCCAATTGCCAAAGTGGCCGCCAAATTGGCCGTGGGTTTTACCCTGGATGAATTGCGTAATGAAATTACGGGTGGCCAGACGCCAGCTTCGTTTGAGCCATCGATTGACTACGTGGTGACCAAAGTGCCGCGTTTCGCTTTCGAGAAATTCCCGCAGGCTGACAGCCGTTTAACTACGCAGATGAAATCTGTGGGCGAAGTGATGGCCATGGGCCGTAGCTTCCAGGAATCTTTCCAGAAAGCCTTGCGTGGCCTGGAAGTGGGCGTTGATGGCCTGGATTCTGTCACCGATGACAAAGACCGTATCGTGAAGGAAATGGGTGAGCCTGGCCCTGAGCGTATCTGGTATGTGGCAGATGCTTTCCGTCTGGGCATGAGTGTTGCCGAGATTTTCGATATCACCAAAATCGACCGCTGGTTCCTGGTACAGATTGAAGAGATCATCAAGCTGGAACTGTCACTGTCGGTGAAGTCATTGGCAGATTTGAACAAGGAAACGCTGTTTAGCCTGAAGCGTAAAGGCTTCTCTGACCGTCGCTTGGCTAAATTGCTGAACACGGATCAGCACGCGGTGCGTGCGTTCCGCCAGGCACTGAATGTGCGCCCAGTCTACAAACGCGTGGATACCTGTGCCGCTGAATTTGCGACCAATACGGCGTATATGTATTCCACTTATGAAGAAGAGTGCGAATCACAGCCAACCAATAACAAGAAGATCATGGTATTGGGTGGTGGTCCTAACCGGATTGGCCAGGGTATTGAGTTTGACTATTGCTGCGTACATGCGGCCTTTGCCATGCGCGAAGATGGTTATGAAACCATTATGGTGAACTGTAACCCGGAGACAGTTTCTACCGATTACGATACGTCTGACCGTTTGTATTTCGAGCCAGTGACCCTGGAAGATGTACTCGAGATCGTCAATATCGAAAAACCGGTCGGTGTGATTGTGCAATACGGTGGCCAAACACCATTGAAATTGGCACGTGACCTGGAAAAAGCCGGTGTGCCTATCATCGGTACCACGCCAGACGCGATTGACCGTGCGGAAGACCGTGAGCGGTTCCAGCAAATGTTGCATAAACTCAACCTGAAGCAGCCACCTAACCGTACTGCGCGTGCGCCAGAAGAGGCGATTCGCCTGGCGACGGAGATTGGTTACCCATTGGTGGTGCGTCCTTCTTATGTATTGGGCGGTCGCGCCATGGAAATCGTCCATGAGCAAAGCCAGCTCGAGCGCTATATGCGTGAGGCGGTAAAAGTCTCTAACGAATCTCCGGTATTGCTGGATCGTTTCCTCAATGACGCGATTGAAGTCGACGTTGATGCGTTGAGCGACGGCGAAGATGTACTCATCGGCGGTATCATGCAGCACGTGGAACAAGCCGGTGTGCACTCTGGTGACTCCGCCTGTTCATTGCCACCTTATAGCCTGAGCGACAGCCTGCAGGATGAGCTGCGTAAGCAAACCGTGCAAATGGCCAAAGCCTTGGGCGTTAAAGGCCTGATGAACGTACAGTTTGCGGTGCAAAATACCGAACAGGGTGAAGTGGTCTACGTGCTGGAAGTCAACCCGCGTGCATCGCGTACAGTACCGTTCGTATCCAAAGCCTGTGGTCTGCAACTGGCGAAGATTGCCGCGCGTTGCATGGCAGGTCAATCACTGAAGTCACAAGGTGTCACCAAAGAAGTGGTGCCACCTTATTACTCAGTGAAAGAAGCTGTGTTCCCCTTCATCAAGTTCCCGGGTGTCGATACTATTCTGGGGCCGGAAATGAAGTCGACTGGCGAAGTCATGGGCGTAGGCACGACGTTTGCTGAAGCATTTGTGAAGTCGCAATTGGGTGCTTCTGTGAAAATGCCTACTGGTGGCAAGGCGTTTATCAGTGTGCGCAACGAAGACCACGCAAAAGTGATCGACATTGCCAAAGATCTGGTCAAACTTGGCTTTACCCTGGTGGCGACAAAAGGCACCGCACGTGCCTTGTCACAGCAAGGTCTGGACGTGTCTCCGGTGAACAAAGTGGCCGAAGGTCGCCCGCATATTGTCGACATGATCAAGAACGATGAGATCAGTTTGATTGTCAATGTGACTGAGGATAAGAAAGCCATTACGGATTCTTACGAGATTCGTCGCAGCGCTCTGCAAAACAAGGTCACGTATTACACGACCCTGGCTGGTGCACGTGCCGCTTGTATCGGCATGGCGCAAAGCAAGGACATGAATGTCTACTCAGTGCAGGACTTGCACAAACGCCTGGCTTAACTTACACTTAAGTTCAATTGCATAGACGTAATTGATATTTGAAATAAGCCACGCTCTTTCGGGTGTGGTTTATTTTTTTATACTTATTTTTTGAAGGTATTTCAACATGGCAGTACATCAAATTCCTGTGACCGTGCTTGGTGCAGAATTGCTCAAAGAAGAATTACAACGTTTGCGTGCGGTAGATCGCCCTAATATCATTCAGGCGATTGCTGAAGCGCGTGCACAGGGTGACTTGTCTGAGAATGCTGAATACGAATCTGCCAAAGAGCGTCAAAGCTTTATCGAAGGTCGTATCTCCGAGCTAGAAGCCAAGTTGTCTAACTTGCAAGTGATTGATCCAACCATGTTGAACGCGGAAGGCCGCGTAGTGTTTGGTGCCACTGTGCGTTTTGAAGACCTGGATTCTGGTGATGCCAAAACCTACCAGATCGTTGGTGAAGACGAAGCGGATATTAAAAATGGCAAGATTTCTGTCAGCTCACCGATTGCGCGTGGCCTGATTGGCAAGTCTGAAGGCGAAGTGGTTGAAGTACAATCACCAGGCGGCGTCAAAGAGTACGAAATTATTGAAGTGCTCTATATTTAGGAGTGCACGGCCATGGCCAAACAAGCAGGACTCACAGGTTGGATGAATCCGCTGTTATTGACAGCGTGGGTGGGCGCATTATGGATGACGGCTATCACCGCCAGTGTCTTGTTCCAAACCATTCCAGATCGCCAATTGGCAGGCCTGGTGGCTGGAAAACTGTTTAGCATTGTCAGCTATATTGGCTTGGCGAGTGGCTTATGGTTGCTGATACAGCGCCTGGCGAATGATGGCTTCTCTGCGTTCAAGCAAGGCTTGTTCTGGGTGGTCTTCCTGATGTGGGTACTGGTGCTGATCGGTGAGTTTGGCATTCAGCCGCTGCTGGCGCAATTAAAGGCAAGCGCTTTGCCGAATGATGTGATGCAAAGTGTATTTGCCAGCCGTTTTAAAACCTGGCACGGCATTGCCAGCATTGCTTACTTGGTGGAATGTTTGCTAGGTGTCTGGCTGGTGATTAAATCCAGCTAGAAGCAAATAAAAAACGCGCTTTCAGTAGCGCGTTTTTTTATTGATGACCTTTTAGAGCCGTGATTTTACATCTGTCATTCTACAGCTTTGGAATCACGATCTTGGCCGAGGCTTTCACCGTTTCGCTGGCGCGGTAAAACACCAGCTGTTTGCCAATATGGTGCACGGCAATCGCATTGGTTTTATCCGCGATATCAGTCAGCAATGATTTGCGTAATTCGCGATCATCACCGGCCACTTGCACTTTAATCAGTTCGTGGGCATTGAGGCTGACATCAATTTCTTTTAACACGGCATCGGTGAGGCCATTGTTGCCTAACATGACCACCGGGTTTAAATTGTGTGCCAGGCCACGTAAATAAGCGATTTGTTTGCTATTTAATTGCATGCAAAAATTTCCTTGAAAACAATCAGTATTTTAGCATGAAGCAGGAATTCCCCCTATGAAACCCTCTAAAACCAGTAAAGCCTGGATGCAGGAACATTTGAACGACGAGTTCGTGAAACGCGCGCAAAAAGACGGCTATCGTGCACGCGCTGCCTATAAATTGCTGGAAATCGACGATAAGGACAAATTGATCAAACCAGGTATGACGGTGGTAGACCTGGGTTCTACGCCAGGTAGCTGGTCGCAGGTGGCGGTACAGCGCATTAAAGGGCAGGGACGCGTGATTGCGCTGGATATTCTGGAAATGCATCCGATTCCTGGCGTGGAGTTTATTTGTGGCGATTTTCGTGAACAAGAGGTACTGCAGCAGTTGGAAGCTTCACTCAATGGCAAACCTGTCGATTTGGTTATTGCCGATATGGCGCCGAATATGAGTGGTTTGAAAGATGTTGATCAGGCGGGCGCGACCTACCTGACTGAACTGGCGCTGGATTTTTGTCAACAATGGCTGAAACCAGGTGGCAATATTCTGGTCAAAGTATTTATTGGCAGCGGATTTGACGAAATTGTGAAACAAATGCGTGGCCAATTTGAAAAAGTAGTGACACGTAAACCGAAAGCCTCACGTGATCGCAGCAGTGAAGTTTATTTGCTGGGCTTGCAACGTAAAGCTTGAATTGCAATGCTTTTCAGCGTTTAGTTTTCGTCGCATAAGCAAAAAATTGGGTATACAATGCCATTAAAGGCTTGAAAAGTTTGGTTTTGCCTCCATTGTTCCAGATAGGGACCTCCCTGCCTTTCGATTTTAAATTAAGGAACCACCTTGAATAATCTATTGAAAAATATCGCGATTTGGGTAGCGATCGCCTTGTTGCTGATGACGGTATTTAATCAATTTACCGGCACCGGCAGAAGTAGTGGTCAAGTGGTTTACTCACAATTTATGCAAGAGGTCAGAGATGGCCGTGTTGCAAAAGTCCAAATTGATGGTCGCTCATTGCATGTGACGACCAATGAAGGTAAAAACTACGATACCTTCACGCCTTCAGACCCATGGCTGGTGTCCGATCTGCTGAAAAATAACGTGATTGTTGAAGCCAAGCCGGAAGAGCATGAGTCTATGCTCATGAGTATTTTTGTCTCCTGGTTCCCGATGGTGCTACTGATTGGCGTCTGGATTTTCTTTATGCGCCAGATGCAAGGTGGTGGTAAGGGCGGTGGTCCATTCTCGTTTGGCAAAAGCAAGGCACGTCAATTGGACGAGTCTAACAATAGCACTACCTTTGCCGATGTGGCCGGTTGCGATGAAGCCAAAGAAGAAGTTGCTGAACTGGTTGAGTTCCTCAAAGACCCGAGCAAGTTCCAGAAGCTGGGTGGCCGTATTCCGCGTGGCGTACTGATGGTTGGCCCGCCAGGGACTGGTAAAACCTTGCTGGCACGCGCGATTGCCGGTGAAGCCAAAGTGCCTTTCTTCAGTATCTCCGGTTCTGACTTTGTAGAAATGTTTGTCGGCGTGGGTGCTGCGCGTGTGCGTGACATGTTTGAAACCGCCAAGAAAAACTCACCTTGTATCGTGTTTATTGACGAGATCGACGCGGTAGGTCGCCATCGTGGTGCGGGTACTGGTGGTGGTAACGATGAGCGTGAGCAAACCCTGAACCAGATGCTGGTTGAGATGGATGGCTTTGAGGCAAACTCCGGCGTGATTGTGATTGCCGCGACTAACCGTGCTGATGTGCTGGATAAAGCGCTATTACGTCCAGGTCGTTTTGACCGCCAAGTGATGGTTGGCCTGCCTGACATCAAGGGTCGCGAACAGATCTTAAACGTGCATATGCGCAAAGTGCCGAGTGATCCAGATGTCAGAGCGGATATTCTGGCGCGTGGTACACCAGGCTTTAGTGGTGCTGACCTGGCTAACCTGGTCAACGAAGCTGCGCTATTTGCAGCACGTCGCAACAAGCGCACGGTGGATATGCAGGACTTTGAAGATGCCAAAGACAAAATCTTCATGGGCCCTGAGCGCAAGTCTATGGTGATGCGTGAAGAAGAGCGTTTGAACACGGCTTATCATGAATCCGGCCATGCTGTCGTGGCCAAGTTGTTGCCAAAAGCGGATCCTGTGCACAAAGTGACAATTATGCCGCGTGGCTGGGCTTTAGGCCTGACCTGGCAGTTGCCTGAGCACGACCGCATCAGCAACTACAAAGACAAAATGCTGGAAGATATTTCGATTCTGTTTGGTGGCCGTATTGCCGAAGAAATTTTCATGCATCAAATGTCTACGGGTGCGTCAAACGACTTTGAACGTGCCACTAAAATGGCGCGCGATATGGTGACCAAGTTTGGTATGTCTGATAGTTTAGGCACCATGGTGTATGCCGGTAGCGAGCAGGATTCATGGATGGGCAATATGTCTTCCCGTACTGTGTCTGAAGCGACGCAGCAAAAGGTCGATGCTGAAATCCGTCGCATTCTGGATGAGCAATATGGCATTGCGCGTAAATTGTTGGAAGATAACCGCGACAAGGTTGAAGCCATGACTAAAGCCCTGATGGAGTTTGAAACCATTGATGCAGATCAGGTAAATGACATTATGGCTGGTTTGCCAGTGCGTGCGCCTAAGCCTAAAAATGGCCCAACTATCAGTTCCGGTGGCAGCGGCACAGGTCCAATGGTGAACCCGACACCACAACCAACAGCTAAAGGCGATGACACTGAAAGTAATACCTAACATTGATTAACCGGGTATTTTGCAACCGGGCTTTCAGTTAAAATAACAAGGCTGGCATTTGCCAGCCTTTATTTTTTGGGAAATCAATCACACATGCAATTTCACTGTGGCCGCTTTCGCCTCGATTTGGATACGCCCAAGGTCATGGGGATTATCAATGTCACGCCAGACTCTTTTTCAGATGGCGGCCAGTTTAACCAGGTTGATTTTGCCGTTGCTCATGCCCTGGACTTGATAGAGCAGGGCGCTGCAGTACTTGATATTGGCGGCGAATCGACACGGCCGAATGCGACGCCAGTACCGCTGGCAGAAGAACTGCAACGTGTGATCCCGGTGATTGAAGCATTGGTTGCGCGTGATATCCCTGTCCCCATTTCGATAGATACCTATAAACCGGAGGTCATGCGTGCCGCGATTGCCGCTGGTGCCAGCATTGTGAATGACATCCGTGGATTACAGGAAAAAGGGGCCTTGGAAGCGGTGGCTAATAGCCATGCCGGTGTCTGCATTATGCATATGCAGGGTACGCCGCAAACCATGCAGCTAGAGCCACACTATGATGATGTGGTCGCTGAAGTAAAACAGTTTTTACGCGAGCAGAGAGATGCATGCCTGACGGCGGGCATTGCGCAGGATCGCATTATGCTAGACCCCGGCTTTGGTTTTGGTAAAACCCGGGCGCACAATATTGCATTGGCTAAAGCCTTGCCACAGTTGCTGGATCTACATTGCCCCTTACTGGTTGGATTGTCACGTAAGTCAGTCTTGGGACAAATGACTGGTAATGATGTGGATGCGCGCCTGCATGCCAGTGTGGCAGCGGCGGTGATCAGTGCCATGCAAGGTGCGCATTTATTACGCGTGCATGATGTCAAAGCGACCGTTGAAGCACTCAAGGTCGTGGCAGCGTTGCAGTAAACAAACAGACAAAAGAACAAGCAAGAGAAGGATAAGAGCGATGAGTAAACAGTATTTTGGCACCGATGGTATTCGTGGTCGCGTGGGCGAATCCGTGATCACCCCGGAATTTGTGATGAAGCTGGGCTATGCCGCTGGGCGTGTCTTGGCGAGCCACGAGCACTTGCCCGCGGGCAAACGCCCGACGGTGCTGATTGGTAAAGATACGCGCATTTCTGGCTATATGCTGGAGGCCTCACTGGAAGCCGGCTTGTCTGCCGCGGGTGTGGATGTGTTGCTTACCGGCCCCATGCCAACGCCTGCCGTGGCTTACCTGACGCGTGCCTTGCGTGCACAGGCCGGCATCGTGATTTCAGCTTCGCATAACCCGTATTACGATAACGGCATCAAGTTTTTCTCTGCGCAAGGCACCAAGTTACCAGATGATATTGAGCATGCGATTGAAGCCGAATTGGCTAAACCCATGCAAGTCATGGAGTCGGCGCAACTAGGCAAGGCCAAGCGCGTTGATGATGCCGCTGGCCGCTATGTAGAGTTCTGTAAAAGTACCTTTCCTAACCATCTCGATTTGCGTGGCCTCAAAATCGTCTTGGATTGCGCGCATGGTGCGACCTATCACGTGGCACCACCGGTATTTCATGAGCTAGGTGCCGATGTGATTGCCATTGGCAACCAGCCGGATGGTCTCAATATTAATGAGGGCGTGGGTTCCACGCATCCGCAGGCGTTGCAAAAAGCCGTGGTTGAGCACCAGGCGGACCTTGGCATCGCCTTTGACGGTGATGGTGACCGTGTGATGATGGTAGATGGCACCGGGAATCTGCTGGATGGTGACCAGTTGCTGTATATCATCGCCATGGGCCTATATGCCAAAGGCAAACTTAAAGGTGGTGTGGCGGGCACGCTCATGACCAACCTGGCACTGGAGCATGCGCTGCAAAGACACCAGATTCCGTTTGGCCGCGCTAAAGTGGGCGATC
>Ga0207974_100274_pt1 | contig 16112 bp, 18 predicted proteins | sample LakWasMe87_LOW11_2_FD_183911 | JGI IMG/M metagenome (GOLD analysis project Ga0207974, IMG submission 183911) | Freshwater sediment methanotrophic microbial communities from Lake Washington under simulated oxygen tension - Sediment Metagenome... | ecosystem: Environmental > Aquatic > Freshwater >...
CAGTGACAGCACCAGTATCAGCGCAACCGCGAATGGCACAGCCGTTCTCGGTAACTACAATGTGACGGTCAGCCAGCTGGCGACTTCACAAAAACTGGCCACTTCGGCTTATAGCAGTGCCACCGACATCGTCGGCACCGGCAAAATTACGATCTCTTTTGGTACCTATACGGCAGCAGCTGGCGCGACGCCTGCTTCATTTACAGCCAATGGCGATAAGTCCGATATCACCATCGATATCACCAGCAGCAACAATACGCTGGCAGGCATCCGTGATGCGATCAATGCAAAAAATGCGTCGGTCTCGGCCTCTATTGTCAATGATGGTACTGGCAATCGCCTGGTGATTACGTCTAAAGATACCGGCGAGGTGAATAGCCTCAAAGTATCGGTGGCAGATGATGATGGTAACAATACGGATACTGGCGGGCTGTCTGCATTAGCCTACGATCCCTTGGCCAGCAGCAATAATATGACGCAAATGACGGCGGCGAAGAATGCCTTGCTGACCGTGGATGGCATGAGCATCAGTAAATCCAGCAATACGGTGTCTGATGTAATCCAGGGGGTGACTCTGACGTTGAAGTCGGTCACTTCGGCCAGCAATACGCTAAGTGTCAGCACCGATACCGATACGATACAAGCCTCGGTACAAAGCTTTGTCGATGCTTATAACGCATTGAATACTAGCATGCGCAACCTGACCAAGTTCGTATCGGCAGGGTCTAGCTCCAATGGGGCCTTACTCGGTGATTCGACGGCACGCAACATCATGGTCAAATTGAAATCCATGTTGTCCGCATCCTCGCCCACTGCCACAACCTATAAAACGTTGACCGACATTGGGGTCACCATGGGCTCTGATGGATCCTTGTCGCTGGATAGCACTAAATTGCAAAAAGCTGTCACCAATAATGTTAGTGATGTGGCAAAGCTGTTTTCACCATCGGCGACGTCCACCGATCCGCAAGTGACTTTTGTCAGTAGCAAGGATGACACGGCCTCGGGTACCTATGCGGTGAATATCACGCAATTAGGCGGTAATGGGGTGAATGCCAACGGCACGATCAATGGTGTGACGGCGATTACGACCGGCTCTATTCTGACTGGCGCCAGCGGTAATGCCAGTTATGGCCTGCAATTGAGCGTCACAGGCACTGCGACTGGCAGTCGTGGCACGGTGACCTTCAGCAAGGGCCTGGCAGGGGAGCTCAGCAGCTTGCTGGACGGCTGGCTGGATAGCGAAGGCGCATTGACCACAAAAACAGATGGTATTTCAAGTTCCATTAAAGATTTGAACAAAAAGGCCGATGATATAAATGCCAAGCTGCCTGCCATTGAAGCACGTTACCGTGCACAGTATGCAAAGCTGGATGCCTTGCTCAGTAGTCTGCAAAGTACCAGCACCAACCTGACCTCACAACTGGCCGCAATTAGCGCCAACAGTTAGTTGAAGCGGTAGATGTCTGTAGCGAGCTGCTGGCAAATTATCGTAAACCATACGCTTTAAAGCAGAATTCAGGAGTCAAAAATGTTCGGGATGAAAAAATTAGGTGTTAATGCTTATGCAAGCGTAGGGTTGGAAACCGGTGTTGTGGATGCCAGCCCGTTGAAACTGATCGTCATGCTGTATGACGGTGCAATTTCAGCCTGCATTCATGCCCAGCAAGCGATGGCTCAGCACGATATTGCCAAAAAAGGTGAGTACCTGACACAAGCAGTGACTATCGTCGATAGCGGCTTACGTGCCTGCCTGGACAAGCGTGCCGGTGGCAACATCGCTCAAAACCTGGACCAGCTTTATCAATACATGACACGTACGCTGATGGAAGCCAGCGTGCGTCAGGATGTCAAAAAAGTACAAGAAATTCAACATTTACTGATGGAATTAAAGAGCGCGTGGGAAACACTGGAAAAGTCAGCCATGGCGCGTCCAGTGCAAGCGGATATGTCTTTGGGCCAGATGGTCGCTCAGAAAACAAATGAATTGCAACAGATGGGGCAAGTTAACCGTTTGGCCACTGCCGGAGCCTAAGATGTCACAAGCACTGATTAATACTTACGAATCTGCCGCAAAACTGATGGAGCAGATGCTGATTGCGGCACGCAAGGATGCCTGGGAAAAAGTCACCGAGCTGGAGCAGTCCTATATGCTCAAACTCGAAGTGGTCAAAAGCCTGGAGCAAACCATGCGTCTGGAGTCTCAGGCACTGACACCAGAACTCAATGCCCGTAAGCAGGCCTTGGTGCAGAAAATTTTGGCTGATGATGGTGAAATCAGAAATTTGCTCTATCCGGTCATGCACCGCATCACCGATATGATCTTTGATGCGCAATTACATGCGCGCATCCCCCCGGACGTGATATAGATGTTACCGATTCCGCAAGTTCTCTCACAACGTATTATCGCGAGTGAAACAGAGAGCTTGCGTGCAGTTTCTTCGATCATGCCGGTCGAAGGCACGCAGTCTGAAGCCCCTTTATGGGAGCGCATGCGACCTGGCATGCAGTTTACCGGCCTGATTCTGCAAAAAGAAACAGGGGCCGCCAAAGCCTCAGAACTGGCACAGTTCAAGGTTCAAATCCAACTTCCTAATCAAGCACCAACAACGGTACAGATGCAGTTGCCTGCCCACCTGGCACAACAGCAAACCCTGCATATGCAGTTTATGGGCCTGGCGCAGCAAGGTGCAGGCAAAGAGATCCTGCCGCAAGTGAAATGGGGGGTGCAGCCAGGCAATAGCCAGGCCAACACCGGCACAGCGCGCTTGGCTGAGACCGCCTTGCTGACAGATATGTCGCAGTCCGATCATGGCGAGCATCTGCAGGACATGGTGAAAACAGCGGCTGGCCAAGCCAGCCTGGTTGAACTGAGTAGCCCGGCCAAGCATTTGCAACGCTGGCTAAGCTCTTCTGAATTTCAGCAACAAACCACTGCTTTGCAAGCGCAAACCGTGGTCAGTCACAGCCCGCAAAAACCACAAGTACTGGCACAAGACCTGAAACATGCGCTGGATAGCTCTGGCCTGTTTTATGAGTCGCACCTGAAAGAGGCGACACTGGGGAGCCGGCCCTGGCACCAGTTATTGCAGGAGCCACAAAACAAACCCGGCCTGGTGCCGCCCGAGATGGTCGCGCAACAGTTACAGGTGCTGGAACAGCAGCGCGTCGTGTGGCATGGCGAGGTGTGGCCAGGGCAAACCATGCAATGGCAAGTGAATGAGCAGGAGAACTCGGCCCATTCGTCAGACGAGCCGGTGTTGAACAGTTTGCAGAGCGACCTGACCTTGCATTTGCCGCGCCTGGGTGAGGTGTCAGTCAAGATCACCATGGTTAACGGACGTTTCAGCGTACGTGTTGAACCGGAAGATGCCAAGGCTTTGAAAGAGATGCAGTCTGGCCGTAGCCAGTTGGCCATGAGTTTGCAGTCTGCGGGTTTAAAACTGGAGTCTTTACAGATTAGCCAGGATGACACGGCGCAAGACAGGCGGCAGTATGCAGCAGGATAAACTGTATACGCAGTCTGCTGTCGCCCTGGCTTATGAAGCCGGTGACCTCGCGCCACGCGTGGTTGCCAAAGGCAATGGTTTACTGGCTGAGCGCATTATTGCGCTGGCGAAAGAACATGAGGTGTATGTGCATGAGTCGCAGGCCTTGTTGAGCCTGTTGATGCAGGTAGAACTGGATGCCCATATTCCGCCACAGTTGTATCAGGCGATCGCCGAGATATTGGCATGGTTATATCAATTAGAGCAGGGTGAAACGCGGGAGCCGCCTGCTGTGTAGGCAGTTGATGCAGGATATCCCGTCGCTTTAGACTTGCATGTTCATCATGTCCTGGTAGGCGGTGACCAGTTTATTACGTACCTGCACCGTTGCCTGGAAAGCGATATTGGCTTTCTGGCCAGAAATCATGACATCAGACAGGCTGACATTGTCATTACCCATGGCAAAGTCCTGTCCCAGTTTTTCTGATTGCAGCTGCATATTGTTGACCTGGTCCAGTGAGGCTTTCAATGCATCGCTAAAGCTGACCTGGCTGGTCGGGGCTGCTGCATTGGTTTTCTGCACTGGATTTGCGATGGCCGCGCTACCCAAACCTTCAGGTTTTTGAGCGGCAGCACGCAATTGTGCCAGCATGGACGAGATGCGTTGTGCATCAATACCGCCTGCGTTCATGGTGGGCTCCTTTCATCGTCTGGGCAGATTAAGCCCTTAATTGTCATGGTAGACACTTTAGCATTCTGTGCGACCGGATGCTTTGTAAAATAGGCAACATTAATCCGTCTTATTTGCCAATTTGAAAATAAACAGTAAGCGCATAATGTGATCCATGTGAGTGTGTCCTTAAAACGCATTCGAGTTCAAAAAGGTGTTTTTGAGTCAGCCAACCCGGATCGGGCGCTCAATTCAGAAAGCCTGCGGTAGTAAACATGGAGGTTCAGATGGCTGCTGACGCTGCCTTACTTACATCAACTGGTGAGTCCAACGGTACAAGTACACCGAATATGTTTGGTCAACTCGGACAGAAGCTGCTATTGGTCGCAGGCATTGCGGCCGTGGTTGCCGTGATGGTGGTGTTCTGGCTGTGGAGCCAGAAGCCGGATTACCGCGTCTTGTTCTCCAACTTTGCCGACAAAGATGGTGGCGCCATTGTGGCCGAGCTCGACAAGTTAAGTGTCCCTTATCAGTTTGCTGAAGGCGGCAATGCGATTTTGGTACCTGCTGACCAGGTGCATCAGGTGCGCTTGAAATTAGCCGCACAAGGCTTGCCAAAAGGCGGCAATATCGGCTTCGAATTACTGGAAAACCAGAAGTTTGGTGTGTCGCAGTTTGTTGAGCAAGTTAACTTCCAGCGTGGCCTGGAAGGCGAGCTCGAACGCAGCATCCAGTCCATTTCTGCTGTGCAGGCCGCCCGCATCCATTTAGCCATTCCAAAACCAAGCGTATTCGTGCGCGAGCAACAATACCCAACGGCTTCGGTGTTATTAAACCTGCATAATGGTCGTCGTCTGGACGGTCAGCAAGTCGCTGCGGTGGTTCATCTGGTTGCTAGTAGCGTGCCTAACTTGTCTGCAGACCATGTGACTGTGGTCGACCAGAACGGTAATTTGCTGTCTGACACGACCAACAAGGTCAAACAAAACGGTCTGGATCCGGAGCAAATGGCTTACGTGGAAAATATGCAGAGCAGCATTGCCCGCCGTGTGGAGTCGATTATTACCCCTATCGTTGGTGCCAAGAATGTGCACGCCGAAACCAGTGCAGAGATTGACTTCTCTATGACTGAACAAGCCAACGAGTCATACAAACCAAATACCAAACCTGATGATATGGCGATTCGCAGTGCGCAAAGCCATGAGTCACAAAATGCCAGCGGCAGTAATGGCGCAGTACCTGGTGCCCTGTCTAACCAGCCACCGGGTGAGTCTACTGCACCGATTAATGCCCCAGGTGCGCAAGCGCCTGGCGAAAATGCGCCGCCAGCTGCTGCGCCACCAGCACCACCACAAAATACCCAAAAAGATAACACGACCAACTACGAGCTGGATAAAACAGTCAGCTACATCCAGCAAGCTAAAGGCGGTATCAAGCGCCTGCACGTGGCGGTGGTGGTGAATCATATCCCTGTGGTTGATAGCACTGGTAAAACGACTTATCGGGCCTTGAGCAATGCCGAGAAGCAGCAAGTGAGTGACCTCGCCATGCAGGCCATGGGCTTTAACAAAGAGCGTGGTGATACGATTTCTGTCGTCAACACCCCGTTTATTGCCGAAGCGCAGGACAAGCTGGTGGAGCCACCATTGTGGAAAGATCCACTGGTGATTGAGTATGGTAAAGATGCCTTGCGTTTTCTGGCAGGGGTGATTGTGTTGATGATGGTTTACAAAAAACTGCTTAAACCAATGACCAACAAACTGACAGGTGCTGACAAGAAAGAGCAAGCGCTGGCTGCAGGTGCTGCCGCACTGACCGGCCCTGACGGACTGCCTATTGCAGGCGCCACCGGTGCAGAAGGGGATGATACGTTGGTGACCTTGAGTGGTGATGCGACAGCATTACCAAGTGGTCTGGACCAGACCCTGCAGGCGGCAAAACAGGTAGCGAAAGATAACCCACGTATGGTGGCTAATGTTGTGTCCAGCTGGACCTCAGCGGAGAAATAGTGCATGAGTGACCAGGGATTAACCAGAAGTGCAATCTTGATGCTGGCGCTCGGCGAAGACGAGGCAGCTGAAGTGATGAAGCATTTGTCACCGAAAGAGGTGCAACGCTTGGGTATTGTTATGGCATCGATGAAGCCGGTACCACGCGAAGAGGTTGAGCAGGTGCTGGAAAAGTTCATGCTCGACTTTGCCAGCAGCAGCGATTTCGGCCTCGATTCGGACAGTTATATCCGCTCGGTGCTGATCAAAGCTTTTGGTGACGACAAAGCGTCCAACTTGCTGAACCGTATTCCGCAATCACAAGATGCGGCGGGCATAGAAAGCCTGAAGTGGATGGATGCCTTTAGTGTGGCAGACTTTATCAAGAACGAGCATCCACAGATTATTGCCACCATTTTGTCTCATCTTGAGGCAGAACAGTCCGCAGAAATTTTAGGGCATTTTACCGAGCGTTTGCGCCAGGACGTGATTTTACGTATTGCAACACTGGACAGTATCAAACCAACCGCGTTGAGAGAGTTGAATGAAGGCATGCTGAAAATGCTGGCCGGTAATGACAACATTAAACGGCAGGCGATCGGTGGCGTCAAAACTGCCGCCGAGATCATGAACTACATTAGTGGCGAACATGAGGCCAAACTGATGGATGGCCTCAAAAGCTACGATGACAATATGGCGCAGCAAATCATGGATCAGATGTTTGTGTTTGACAACATCATGGAGATCGATGACAGAGGCATTCAGGTGCTGCTGCGTGAAGTACAGTCAGACATGCTGATCGTGGCCCTGAAAGGCACCTCAGATGAAATGAAAGAAAAATTCTTCCGCAATATGTCGTCGCGTGCGGCTGACATGATGCGTGAAGACCTGGAAAGCCGTGGGCCAGTCAAGCTGTCAGAAGTTGAAGGCCAGCAGAAACAAATATTGCAAATTATCCGTCGCTTGTCAGATGAAGGTCAGATCATGCTGGCTGGCAAAGGCGACAGTGAGCAGTATCTATAAACGCATGATATAAGGAAAGTGCCTCATGGTAGCTTCTGCAATTCCAAAAGAACAAATGAGTGCCTATCAACGCTGGGAAATGGCCAGCTTTGATGATTCCATCTCCAGTGAGCGTGTTAAACGTGAACGCGAGCAGGCCGAGGAAAATGCACGTACGGTCAGCCAGATTCTGAAGCAGGTCAGACAAGAAGCTTATGAAGAGGGCTTTAAAACCGGTTACGGCGATGGCATGACACATGCCCAGTCGCAAATTGACACTGAGCGCCAGCAATTGTCGCAAATGGCTGCCAGCTTCCAGCAGGCATTGGCCATGCAGGATGTCAGCGTGGCCGAGTCTGTGTTGAGCCTGGCGCTGGACCTGGCAAAAGCCATGATGAAAACCAAATTGCAGTTGGATCCGCAAGCGGTGATTCCTGTGGTACTCGATGCCATGCATTACTTGCCTCAAGTCAAACAGCCTGCCAGGTTGATCGTGCATCATGAAGATGCCAAAGTACTGCGCGCCCATATTGGTGAGCAATTGAAAGAACAAGGCTGGCAACTGGTTGAAGATAGCCAGATTGAGCGTGGCGGCTGCCTGGTGGAAACCGCAGAAAACCAGATTGATGCCAGCAATGAAATGCGCTGGAAACGCCTGGTACAAGGCTTGTCACGCGTGGATGACTGGCATAAACCTGTCGCTAGCAATGAATAATGTGTGCAGCCTATTGAGCAGCGATTGTGATTGATGCAAGCATGATAGACCCTAATACCGCCGTAGATGCCAGCCCAGTGTTGGCAGAAGACTTGGTTAATGATGCGGATGTGACGCCAACCGCAGATGCCAATGTCATGGTAGACCAGGCAGAAATTGCCGCGCCTGCCGAACAGGACTTGCCACCCAATGTACATAACCAGCGTTGGCAAAGTTACCTCAAAGACTGTAGAGAACTGATTCATTTGGTTGAACCACTGGAAGTGGCTGGACGTATCGTCAAAGTCACCGGCCTGATCATGGTTGCAACCGGTATCAAAATGCCGATTGGCGGCGCCTGTTTTATTCCGCTGCAAGATGGCGGCCGCGTTGAAGCCGAAGTCGTCGGTTTTGATGGCGAAAACTTGCTGTTAATGCCACAGTCAGCCGTTGATGGTGTCGTGCCTGGCGCCAAAGTATTCAGTATGGAAGTCACCGAGACCTTGCCTAAACCGCAATTTGGTCGCCCGCCACGCCGTCGTGCACAAGACCGTGCACGTCATTTTCCGGTAGGCGATGGTTTGCTCGGCCGCGTGGTCGATGCTGCGGGTAATCCGCTGGATAACCTGGGCCCGATCTCCACTGAAGTCATGGCGCCGTTAAGTGGGCGTGTGATTAACCCGCTGATGCGCGCACCGATTGAAGATACGCTGGATGTAGGCGTACGTGCAATCAATGCCATGCTAACCGTTGGTCGCGGGCAACGCCTGGGCCTGTTTGCGGGTTCTGGTGTGGGTAAAAGCGTATTGCTGGGCATGATGGCGCGTTACACCACCGCCGATGTGATTGTGGTTGGCCTGATTGGTGAGCGGGGCCGCGAAGTACAAGAATTTATTGAACAGATTTTAGGGCCAGAAGGCCTGGCACGCTCAGTGGTGGTGGCTGCCCCGGCAGACGTTTCGGCACTGATGCGTTTGCAGGGAGCCAATTACGCCACTGCGATTGCCGAGCGCTTTCGCCAGCAAGGCAAAAACGTATTGTTAATCATGGATTCACTGACGCGCTATGCCATGGCGCAACGTGAAATCGCCTTGGCGATTGGTGAACCGCCGGCCACCAAAGGCTATCCACCTTCAGTGTTTGCCAAATTACCCGCGCTGGTTGAGCGTACCGGTAACGGTGCTAGAGGCGAGGGCTCAATTACCGCTTTTTATACCGTGCTGACCGAAGGGGATGACCAGCAGGATCCGATTGCCGATTCTGCACGTGCCATTCTCGATGGCCATATCGTGCTTAACCGTACCCTGGCTGAGAGCGGGCATTATCCGGCGATTGATATTGAACAGTCGATCAGCCGTGCCATGCACAACATCACCAGTAAAGAGCACCAGCAGGCAGCGCGTTTACTCAAGCAGCTATATTCACGTTATTTGCGTAATCAGGACCTGATTGCCGTTGGTGCTTACCAGCCAGGCTCTGATCCGATGCTGGATGTGGCGATTAAAAAGCGCGACCAGATCAATGCATTTTTGCAGCAGGACATTGATGAAAGTGCCTATATGCAAGCCTGTTTGCAGCAATTGGCACAAACCATTTCCTGAGAAAATCTGTAATACGTTATGGCCAAACAGTCGACACAAACGCTGACACTGCTGATTCAACTGGCGACAGACGAGGTGGACGCTGCCATGCAAGACCTGGCGCAAGCCATGCAACTGCTTGAACAGGCACAACAGCAGCGCACCATGCTGGAACAATATCAGCAAGAGTATGAACAGCAATGGCAGTTGGCATCACAAAAAGGCCTCAAAGCCGATTTATACCGCAATTTTCAGGGCTTTTTCTCGCAATTGGAATTGGCCGTGCGCAGTCAAAATGCTCAAATCGAACAATGTCAGGCGAATGTCCTGCAAAAACGACAGCTATTGCAGGAAAAACAGCGCAAACAAAAGTCCTTTGAAGTTCTGATGACGCGAGCAGCAACGATGCAAGCAAAAGCAGAGGGCAAGCGTGATCAGAAACTGATGGATGAGTTTGCAAGCCGTGCCAAGCGCACGCGTCTGTAAAACAAATGTTGACCGGGAGAGTCATATGGCGTTTTTGAATTCCGCAACTTTACTGAATATGGGGGCCGATGCCGTGAAAACAGCATCCGCCAATCAGGTGTCACAAGACGCACAGAGCAATGGTTCTGATGAGTTTGCACAGGCGTTGCGCAAGCAAATGCAGCAAAGTAGCAAGCCTGTGATCCCTACTGCCAATAAGGCGACAGATAAGGTAGATGCACCTAAACCTGAGCCGACAAAATCCGCGACAGCAGAAAAAGCGCCAGCTGCACCAAACAATACGGTCAAGTCAGAAGACAGCCCACAAAAGACCGCGGCTGATAGCAGCGACGAACATACGAGTGCTGAAGCAGCAGCCAGCACTGAAGAGACTGCTGCGTCCGCAACGACCAGCAATACAAAAGACCCTGCCGACGTGATTGAAACAGCGCAAGAGCGCAAAAAACGTTTATTGGCAGACCTAGCCGCGAATGATCAACTGCCACCAGGCATTTCGCCGTGGATGCAAACCATGATTGCCATGCGTCCAACCACAGCACAAACCGATAGCCAGCCTAAAGTTGAATTGAGTACCGATGGTGCTACCGTGACAGTAGATAGCGAGCAATTGCCTGCTGTTGATGGCAATGCCTTGGCTTTGCCACTGGAAACTGAGGCAACGGCTAAAACCACAGCTGCACAGATACCGACCGGGCCTGCTGTGAATGCAGAGCAGGATGATCAGGCCGCCGATTTCAAACAATTGCTGGCTGGCAATGCACAGGCTGAAACGGCTAAAGAGTCACCTGGTATTTCTGAAACCCTGGTCAATGCTAAATTAATGGCAGAGGCGACAGGCGAAGCAGGGCGTACAACGCAGGCTTTTAATGAGATGCGTGGGGCGGATGCACAAGCCGATATATTGAATTTACCACAGCAGCCAGCGGCGCAAGCCTTATCCAATAGCACATGGCTGAATGCGGCTGGTGTGGCGCAAAGCAGCTCTGTGGCGATGTCGCAAATTGCGGCGCCGTTTGGCAATGAGCGCTGGCAAACCGCCATGAACCAGCATGTGATGAATATGGTAGGCAGTGGCGACGATGTAGCCAGCCTGACCTTGTCACCACCCGACTTGGGTCCCATTCAAGTCGTGCTGAAAGTGGATAACCAGTCTGTGAATACCAGCTTTATTACTGATAACCCGCTGGTGCGTCAGGCATTGGAAGATGGCATGCAGGATTTGCGTGAGCGCATGCAGTCACAAGGCTTGCAGTTGGGCCAAACCTTTGTTGGTGATGGTCAGCAGGCGCAACAGCATTTTGAGCAACAAACGTCACGCCAAGGTGGTCAGTCATCAGGCACAGCAGGCGAAACGGACGCTGTGCTTGCGCCGCAAGCCATTAAAACCACGGTCGCACGTGGCCTGGTTGACACCTTTGTTTAAACTGCGGGCAGGCAATCTGCCTGCCAGTGGGTATAAATTTCGATTAAACGCTGATTTAACCCTTTTATCTGTCAATCTCCAGCGCGCTGTTTTGCGCATAATGACACCATAAACACTCTAGGTTTAATGTAAGAAAGGTTTGTGTCATGGCTCAAGAACCGGCGAAAGCAGCTGGTGCCGCAGAAGCGGCGCCAAAATCCAAGAAAAAACTCATTCTGATATTGGCCGTCGTGCTGGCATTAGCTGCCGGTGGCGGTGCTGCCGCATTCTTTTTGATGAAGAAACCAGAAGCGCATCAGGCAAAAGGCAAGGCGGGCGATAAGGCTGAGCACGCCGAAGATGCTGAGGGCGAAGCAATTAGCGAGGAGTCTGCAGAAGAGGAAGCGCCAGAAGAGTCTGGTGGTCATGCTAATCCGAAAACGGCTTTGACTTATGTGCCATTTGAAACATTTACGGTGAATTTGTTACCAGACCCGGATGACAAGTTCCTGCAGCTCGATTTGACCATGGAAGTGAAAGGCGCTGAGCTGGCAGAAAAAATGAAAGCACAGATGCCTGCCTTGCGTAACCGCGTATTGTTATTGCTCACCAGCAAAAAAGCTTCCGATATTTCTACACCGGAAGGTAAAGCACAACTGAGTCAAGAGTTGCTGGTTGAACTGAAAAAACCGCTCGCTGCACACGGTAAGCCACTGAAAGTCACACAGGTATTATTTACCTCGTTCGTGATTCAGTAATGTTATGAGCCCAGTAGTTTAAAGTGAGTCATCATGTCAGCTGACAAGTTTTTATCACAAGACGAAATTGATGCGCTGCTCAAAGGCGTAGACGGCGATGACGAGAGTGAATCGTCTGGTAAAGACGATGCTAGCGTTCGTAACTACAACCTTGCCACGCAAGAACGGATCGTGCGCGGCCGCATGGCCACGCTGGAAATGATTAATGAGCGCTATGCGCGTTTATTGCGTGTTGAGCTGTTCAACTTCCTGCGCCGCACCGTTGAAGTCTCGGTCGGGCCAGTCAGGATTATCAAATATACCGACTTTATCCGTAACCTGGTGGTGCCTACCAACCTCAACCTGATTCACATTAGTCCCTTACGCGGCACCGGTGTGCTCGTGATAGATCCTACCCTGGTGTTTTTGGTGGTGGACAATATGTTTGGCGGCGATGGCCGCTTTCACACCCGCGTCGAAGGCCGTGATTTTACTGCGACCGAACAGCGCATTATCCAGCGCATCCTGGGCATCATGTTCGAATCGTATGAAAAGGCTTGGGCACCGGTATATCCGATCAAGTTTGAGTACCTGCGTTCAGAAATGAATACGCAGTTTGCCAACATCGCCACGCCGAATGAGGTGGTGGTGGCCATTACTTTCAATATTGAGCTGGGCCCGAATAGTGGTGAAATGCATTTTTGCGTGCCGTATTCCATGGTTGAGCCGATCAAAGACCTGCTGACATCACCGTTGCAAGGCGAAAACCTGGGCGGCGATAAGCGTTGGGTCAAATTGATGACGCAGCAAATTCAAGCCGCAGAAGTCGAGATTGTCGCTAATCTGGCCACGCGTAAATTGACGGTGGCAGACTTGCTGGAGCTGAAAGAAGGCGATGTGATCCCGATTAATATTAGTGACAGCATCGAAGGACAAATTGACAACATTCCGGTCATGGAGTGTCGTTATGGAGTATTTAACGGGCAGTACGCCCTCAAGGTTGAAAAGTTAATTCGCGCTGACGGTAGTCAGGAGCAATTGCAAGGAGAGTCATAATGGCTATGGATCCCGCCACTAATAGTGCAGATGATGATATGAATGCAGCGATGGCTGCCATGGGAGTGTCTGATCCCGGTGATGTGCAGACGATTGCGGAAGATGACTGGGGAGCAGCTTTGGCTGAGCAAACCCAGGCTGAGTCTTCGGCGTTGCAGGAGCCAACCAGCAAGACGGCTGTCTTTAACGAGTTTAGCAGCAACAATAAACTGGAAGGCACGCAGAATGATATCGATTTCATTCTGGATATTCCGGTACAGTTGACCGTTGAGCTAGGCCGCACCAAAATTTCGATCAAGAACCTGTTGCAACTGGCGCAGGGCTCTGTGGTTGAACTGGACGGCATGGCGGGTGAACCGATGGATGTGCTGGTCAATGGCTGCCTGATTGCCCAAGGTGAGGTGGTGGTGGTGAATGACAAGTTTGGTATTCGCTTAACCGATATCATTACCCCGGCCGAGCGTATTCGCAAATTGAATCGTTAATTGTTTTTTTGAATCCCTTTTTATTTAGAGCGCCATGAAAACTATCAGCCAGTTGTTGATCGCCTTGTTTAGCAGCTTGGTTACCGGTGTGGCATGGGCCGTTGTGCCTGCGGCGACTGTCGCAACAGCACCGAGTGCGAGTGGTAGCTTGGGCCGTATGGTGTATGGCACGGTGATTGTCCTGCTGGTGATCGCAGCGATTGCCTGGTTGTTAAGGCGCGTGATGCCTGGGCAAACCATGGCTCAACGCGGTGTGATCAAACAAGTAGGTGGTTTGCAGTTAAGCCCCAGGGAACGTGTGGTCGTGCTTGAAGTGGCTGGCCGCTGGCTGGTAGTGGGCATCAATGCAGGCCAAATGACGGCACTCGGCGAAGTCGCCCCACCTGCGACGGAATCCTCAGTGGAAGAGGGCGCAAGTGCTGCTCAGTCCCCGGCTTCTGGTATTGATCCACAAGCTTCTTTTGCTGTGCGTTTGCAACAAGCCATGCAAGCGACATTGCAGCAAACAGTCAAATCCTTCAAAAACAAGCCTTGAGTCGCTCATTTCCGACCTTTGATTTAGCCTGGTCGGGCGTACTATAGCCCTAACTTATTGATAGCCTTGCGTCTGCCGTGAGCAGTTGCAAGCAAGTTTCGGGTGCCATACACATGCGTGTTTTTTCAGTGTTAAAGTCTATATTGTCCTTGTGGCTGCCGGTCGGCTTGCTGCTTGGTTTTCCGCTATTGTCGTGCGCGGCTGGTGGATTGCCGATAGGTACAGTCAGCCCTGGAGCAGGCGGTGGCCAGGACTATACACTGAGCCTGCAAACCCTGATTTTACTCACCTCGTTGACGTTTATCCCGGCCGCGATGCTGATGATGACTGGCTTTACGCGTATCGTGATTGTGTTGTCTTTGCTGCGTCAGGCCTTGGGCACCCAGTCTGCGCCTTCTAACCAGGTATTGATTGGCCTGGCCTTGTTTATTACCTTTTTTGTCATGGGGCCGGTGTTCGACAAAATCTATACCGACGCTTACCAGCCTTTGTCTGAAAGCAAAATCACCATGCAGGAAGCGTTAGAGCGCGGCGTGTTGCCACTCAAAGGCTTTATGCTCAAACAAACCCGCGAGAATGACCTGGCCATGTTTGCCAATATGGCACACACCGAGGCGATTCAAACGCCGGAAGAAGTCCCTCTGCGTATACTGGTGCCCGCTTTTATGACCAGTGAGCTCAAAACTGCCTTCCAGATTGGCTTTGCCATTTATATCCCGTTTTTGATTATCGATATGGTGGTGGCCAGTATCTTGATGGCCATGGGCATGATGATGGTCTCACCGGCGATTGTTTCGCTGCCGTTTAAGCTCATGCTGTTTGTGCTGGTCGATGGCTGGCAGTTGGTCCTCGGCTCTTTGGCGCAAAGCTTTGTGATTTAACCTTTTGATTTAAATAGGCACACATTCATTTTCAGGAGTAAACCATGAGTCCGGAACAGGTATTGACCATAGGCAGTGAAGCGATGCAAACCACATTGATGGTGGCCGCGCCGGTGTTGGGCACTGCGCTGATGATCGGCTTGATTGTGAGTATTTTTCAGGCTGCCACGCAAATCAACGAACAAACCTTGTCGTTTATCCCCAAGCTGGTGGGCGTCATGGCGGTGCTGCTACTGGCAGGCCACTGGATGCTGATGACCATGGTGGATTATATGCACCATATTTTCACCATGATTCCGCAATTGGTGAACTAAGCGCCTGATCACATGCTGACCATCCATGCTTCAGATCTGCAATTGTGGATTGTTCAGCTACTGTGGCCACTCACACGGGTACTAGGCTGCCTCACTGTCGTTCCGCTGTTCAGCCATCCAGCTATTCCCAAACGCATCAAACTGGCTATTGGCTTTGTGGTTACGCTGGCCATTGTGCCTGCGATCCAGGTGCCGCCTATTGAAGTGCTTTCCTGGCAAGGCTTATTGTCATTACTGGCCCAGTTTCTGATTGGTATCAGCATGGGCTTTGTCATGCGGCTGCTGTTTACAGCAGTTGAAATGGCCGGCTTTATGATGGGGATGAGTATGGGGCTAGGCTTTGCCAGTTTTTATGATCCGCAGGCACATGGCCAAACAATTGCCGTCGGCCAGTTTCTGACCATGTTAGCGCTGTTGGTGTTTTTGAGTCTGGACGGTCATTTAATTGTGGTCGCGGTCATGCTGCAAAGTTTTGAAACCATGCCGATCGGTATGGAGCACTGGCAGTTGAATAGCCAGGCCATTGCAAGCCTGGGCGGCCATATTTTTTCACAAGGCTTGTTGCTGTCATTGCCGGTGGTTGCCAGCCTGCTGATTACCAACATGGCCTTGGGCGTGTTAACCAAGGCAGCACCGCAATTCAATATTTTCGGTATCGGCTTCCCGATTACGATTTCAGTCGGCTTTTTGATGACATTATTAAGCCTGCCTTCTCTGGTCAGCCCCGTCAGCCGCTGGCTGGTCGATGCGCAGCAACTGATGTTGCAGGTACTGCGCTAGCCGTGCCAGGCCTG
>Ga0207974_100286_pt1 | contig 14864 bp, 9 predicted proteins | sample LakWasMe87_LOW11_2_FD_183911 | JGI IMG/M metagenome (GOLD analysis project Ga0207974, IMG submission 183911) | Freshwater sediment methanotrophic microbial communities from Lake Washington under simulated oxygen tension - Sediment Metagenome... | ecosystem: Environmental > Aquatic > Freshwater >...
GCTGCCGTACAGCGATGAACTCGGGCCGCGCACCACTTCCACCCGTTCAATCGCATCAATATCGAGCGGAAAGGATTCGGCGCTATCGAACGAATCGAAAATATTTTCGTTGTAGCGATGGCCGTCGATCAACAATAACAACCGGGTATTAAAATCCGACGGCAAACCGAAGCCTCGCGTTCCTGCAAAACCGTAGCCGCGGTCATAGGTGTGATAGAAACCTTTGAGGCTGGCTAAAATGTCGCCAAAGGTGCGGTAACCGTATTTTTTGATGTCGTCGGCGCTGACAATGCTGATCGACGCGGGCGCCTTGGTGACTTTTTGCTCGTATTTGGACGCGCTGTAAACGGAAGGAATCTCTTGAAACAGCAATTCATCGGCGCTGCTTAAGGACGGCTCTATTGTCGAAAGCCCGTCGTCGGCAAAGGCTGTGCTTTGTAATAACCAAACGATGGCGCTACAAAGCGCGTTGCTTAATTTAAATGGTTTCATATTTTTCCTGCATCCCCCAAACCCCATAATCAGCGCTAAGAAAGTTCAGTCGGCATCGCCTGATAGGGCGGATAACTGCTGTAGCGCCTGACTGAATTCGAACTCGTGGACGGCCTTGTCAAGCAACGCAAAATCGACCGCATTGCAGACGATTCTGAACTGATCGCGTACGCTGTCGAAATAATCGATCGCTTCGCTGTCGTCGTCGACCAGGTAATCGATGAGTTTTGCCAAAACCAGTCTGAACGCATCCCGATCAAGCGCCGCTGTCTTGACCGGTGTTTCCGTTTCGATGATGCCGGGAATCAGCTTGATATAGCCGATCAGCGTGGCAATGATAACATCGAACTCTTGTAGCGTCTGCTGTAGGACGGCCAGGCTTGCGTTGTCCCGAACCAGCGTTTCCAGCCGCGCCGCCTGCTCTTGCGCGGCTACCGCGCCGATATTGCCGGAGACGCCTTTTATGGTATGCATGATACGCCCAGCACCGGTGAAATCCTGTTCCGCCAGGGCTACGCCAATGCGCTCGACCGCATCGCCCTGGCTTTGGCAAAACTGTCGCAGCAGGCTCACATACAGTTTTTGATTACCGGCCACGCGCCGTAATCCCGCATCGCTATCGATACCGGGAATCTGCAAGGCGGATTGGCTAAATACGGCATTGTGCTTAACCGGCTGCCTATCCCTCTTGAGCCAATGCCCCAGCACCTGAAACAGGAGCTCGGGATCCACCGGCTTGGTGATGTGATCGTTCATGCCGACAGCAAGGCAACGCTCGCGTTCTTCGTCCATGGCATGCGCGGTCATGGCCAGTATCGGTATATCGGCAAAGCGGACATCGGCGCGGATAATCCGGGTCGCTTCAAAACCGCCCATTTCCGGCATTTGCAAATCCATCAGTATCGCATCGTAGCTGTGCGGCACGGCTAATACCTTGTCGACCGCTTCGCGGCCGTTATTGGCGACATCGATAATGACACCGACGCTTTGCAGTAATTCGACAACGATTTGCTGATTGATTTCGTTATCCTCGACCAACAGGATATGCACCCCTTCCAGGCTGCTTTGGCGCAGTGAGTCGATGCCTGTCGGCATTACCTCGCCGGATGCGCCGACAGAACAATAATTGACGACCGTATCAAACAACGCCGATTCGCTAACCGGTTTGCTCAGAAATCCGTCTATCCACAGCTCTTCCGCTTGCCGTCTCTCGTCATCGTTGTCGAAAGCGGTCATCATCACCACCCGCGGCATGGTAATAAGCCCGGCATCGCGCTTGATCAGTTTGGCGGCGTCAATGCCGTTGATGCCCGGCATATTCAAGTCCATCAGTATTAAATCGTAGGGCGCGATGCCATCGCAGCCTTTGACCGCAGCGACCGCGGCCTGACCGGAACTCGCCGTAGCTACTTCACAAGGAAAGCGCAACAGCATTTCCTGTATTATCGCCCGCGCGGTGGCATTATCGTCCGCCACCAACACCCGCAATCCCGCCTGGTTTTGCGGTAAAACGCGCGGCTTGCCGACTGTTTCGGCGGATAAACCGAAGCATGCGCTAAAGATGAAGCGGCTGCCTTGCCCGACCTCGCTTTCCGCGAAAATCTCGCCGTCCATCAGTTCGACGAGGCGCTTGGAAATGCTCAAGCCCAAACCGGTGCCGCCGTATTTTCGCGTGGTTGATCCGTCCGCCTGGGAAAATGCCTGGAATAACCGCTCCGACTGTTCCGGCGTCAGGCCTATGCCGGTGTCGCGCACGGTAAAACGCAGCTTAACCCGGTTGTCGGCTTGCTCCAGCAATTCGGCGGCTATTTCGATTTCTCCCTGTTCGGTAAACTTGACCGCGTTATTGAGCAAATTGACCAAGATCTGCCACAGCCGCAACGGATCGCCGACCAGGTGGCGCGGGATGTCGGCAGGAATTCTGTACAGCAATTCCAGGCCTTTGTCGCCGGCCTTATGACCGACGAGGATTGAAACATTGTCCAGCACTTCCTCTAAATCGAAATCCAGCGACTCCACCTCCAGCTTGTCGGCTTCGATTTTGGAAAAATCCAGGATGTCGTTGATGATGCCCAGCAAAGCGGTGCCCGCCCGGTGGATTTTAGACACATAATCGCGCTGCTTAACGGTCATTTCAGTTTTTAACGCAAGATGCGACAGACCGATGATGGCATTCATCGGCGTACGGATTTCATGACTCATATTGGCAAGAAACTCCGATTTGAGCTTGGACGCTTCCAAGGCGCGATCCCGCATCAGGGCCAACTCCACTTCAGTCCGGGCGCGATTGGAGGCTTCCAGCGCCAACGCAATCATGGTGGCAATGGACGCGGCAAAGTCCACTTCTTCCGGCGACCAGCTGCGCATTTCGCCGACATGCTCAAAGCAGGCGACGCCTACCGCACTCCCGTGAAACCAGACTGCCGCATCCAGCATCGAGCTAATGCCCAACGGCTTGAAATAAGACTCGGTAAAACCCGAGGTCGCCGGATGCGCATGAGCATCGTCCGCCGCCAAAGTCTGGTTTTGCTGTATCGCGGCAAAGTAGTCGGGATAGTCGTTTCGGAACAAGCGCATGCCCAAGGCATCGGCATCGACGACCAAGCCGGAATGGATAAACAATTGCCGACATTCGATCCAATCGCCGCTTTGATCCAAACTCCAGTAGCCGGCGCGCTCCACTTTCAGCGTAACGGCTGCCGCGCGCAGAATATCGAGTAGCGCGGTATCGAAATCGCTTTTGTCGCTCTGGGCCAATTCAACCAGGACATCGCGCTGAAAACGCAGCTGCTCGGTTCGCGTCTCAATCCGCCATTCCAGATTCTGGTTGAGCAAACGGATGTTGGCCTCGGCCTGCTTACGTTCGCTGATGTCGCGGACATTGGCCTGCAAGACGACTTCCCCGTCCATTTCCATGCGTGTCAACAGCACTTCGGCCCAAAATTTAGCGCCATCAAGGCTCTGGTGCATCCATTCGAAAATATGCGTGCCGTTTTCCAGCGCTTTTTGCATCATGGTCGCCGCCTTCCCGTCGGATCGGGCTCCGTCCGGTTGAAATTCCGGCGAAGTGGTGGCGGGCGACAAGGCCGTAAATTGCCGTTCGTCGCGGCAGCCGAACAGGGCGACCGCTGCCGGGTTGCCGCCGATAAATCCCGTGGCCGGACTCAGCGTCAATATCGCATCGCGCGAAGATTCATACAGCACGCGGTAGCGTTGCTCGCTAGCCAAGCGCGCTTCCTCGGCGCGCTTGCGCTCGCTGATGTCGCGGATGAAGGCGCTAAAGAAATAATTCTTGTCCCTGAGCGTCGGCGTGGCAATGGCGAGTTCAATCTCGAACTCGCTGCCATCGGCGCGCACTGCGGTAATTTCGACGCGAACGCCCACTACCGGTCCGGAACCGGTCTGCAAAAAACGCAGCAAACCCTCCCTGTGCCCGCTGCGATAGGCGGGCGGCACAATCAAATCGGCCATCTCTCTGCCAATCGCCTCGCTTGCGCTATAGCCGAACATGCGCTCGGCTTCCGGATTCCAATGCACCACGCGCCCGGACTGATCCATGCCGACCACCGCATCCAGCGCGGTATCCAGAATATGCATCAGCTGTACCTCGCTGTCGCGTAGCGCCTGCGAGGTGTTTTTGCGCTCACTGATGTCGCGGGAGACTACCAGCACATTCTGAATCGCTCCGTTTTTATCGAGAATGGCGCTGGACTGGGATTCGATATGCCGAACACTGCCGTCCTGCAATTGATAGCGATACTCGGTGCGCTGGCCGCAACCGGAAGAAATAACTTCCTGGAAAATACGCTTAATCTTCTCGCGGTCGTCAGGGTGAACATGCCGGAACGAATCTTCCGGCGGGCCTCTATCGCCAAGAATGCGTTGATAAGACGGACTGGTATAAAGGCGGTTGCCTTGCGTATCCAGCAACACGATCAAATCATCGACATTTTCCGTAATTAAACGAAGAATGCTTTCGCTCGTCAGCAGCTCCTGCTTGGCGTCGGACAAAGCATCCGGATCGTCTTGCCGCACTTTGGGATCATTTCCGGAGTATGAATTCATGGCTTAACGTGACGGGCATATTTTGTATGGGAATATCCGATAATAATGAGTGCTGTGCAGGTTCCCAATATGACGGAATAAGCGTGGAACTCAAAGGCGGACCAAGTCTTGTTGCCAAGGGTTACGTTTTCATTCACGCCGGTAACAAGGGACGATTGAGTTATTATTATTCTTATTTTTTATAGTCGCCGGAAACACATGTTCAAGATTTCATACTGCCTGTCGTCGGTAGACAGCTTTATTCAACCTTGTAATATAGGTTCATAATTTTTATACGGTTCCGAGTTTATCGCAATTTATCGAAAGTTGCGACTCTTTGAAAGACCGGATCAATCATGGATTGCCTTGTTAAAGCCGTCCAACAGCAATGCTAATGACCCGCCCTTTGCGGCTGTCTATGCAAAACGGCTAAGCGGCTAAGCGGCAAGCTGCCATGATGATTTTGACTTAATATTAACGTTTCCGATACGAACAACCTGAGCGCCGTCACGGGTATCAACAGTGCTCGACTTCTTTTTTAAAGGCTTTTATTTCCCTTGCCGGCCCCATCACCACCAACACATCGCCCGCATCCAGGCGATGCTCTTTCTCGCCGATTGCAAAATGCAATTGATCGCCTAACTCCCTGTCGACCACGCCGATCAAAATCAGGTTATGCCTTCGATTCAAGTTTAAGTCGCTGGTTTTAGTGTTTTCCAGACAGGAGCCTTTAGGAATTTCTATTTGCGCCATATTCAAGTCATAGCGACCGAAAACAGTATGGTCCAGAATATTGCTGATGTCCGGCTTGGTTAACATTTCGTGGGTTTTCCGTCCGCAAATCTCATACGGGTCGATGATTTTATCCGCCCCTGCGGCCAGTAGTTTTTCGGCCGATTCCGGATCGTCGACAATGGCGACGATGGTGATGTTTTTATCAATCGCCCGAGCCGAAATAGTTAAAAATACATTGTCGAAATCCCTGGGGTAAAAACAAAACAGGGTATCGACATCGCTGCCTATGCCTATCGATCTGAGCGCATCGTCATTGCGAAAATCAATGACTTTGGTGTCAAAGCCCTTTTCTGCCACCAACGCGGCTTCGGCATCGTCCTTACCGATAAAAATAATGCTGCATTGCTCCTGATTCAATCGGCTCATCGCTTCCAAGGACATGACGCTGTAGCCGAATACGGCAATGCGTTTCATCGTTGCCTCCTGCTTTTTAACCGGCTTTTTTCGATCTGATCGCGAAAATAGTCGATAGCATATTCACGGCCTATCACGACCAGCAAATCGCCCTCGCGTAAGACAAAATAGGACTCCGGATTAAAATAAAAATGCTGGTTTTTTATCGGATAACTGTTCTTATGTTTTTGATGCGCCGGATTGGCGCTGATAATACCCAGTAACATCAGTTTCCTTTGTTCAAAGTCAATCCCGGCAATATTCATCCCCGCAATGAAGGAGCCGGGATGCACGCATAATGTTTCCATGATGATGTGGCTTTCCTCACGAATGATGCCCAAAATCGCCTCGAAAGCTACCGGTTGGCCGATATATTCGGCGACCACCATGGCGGCGATTTCAAACGGCTGAATCACATTGCTGGCGCCGGCTTGATAGAGTTTTTTGACATTATCCTGGTTGTTGGCTCGGGAAATAATCCGGATATCCGGGTTTAAATGGCGGCTGGTCAGGGTGATATAAACATTGATTACATCATCGCCGGTGGTACAAATAACCGCTGTTGCGCCGTTATTAATGCCCGCATTCCGGATCACGCCGTTTTTGCTGGCATCCTCGTGGATAACCAGATAACCCAAGCGCTTTGCTTTCAAGACATTAGCCTCTCTCGTATCGATGATAACAAAATGCTGCCGGTCTTTTTCAAGCTGTCTGGCGATATGCTGCCCTACCCGGCCAAATCCGCAAATGATGATAAAATCATCAAAGCGGTTCAGTTCGGCGTAGGTGCTGTTTTCGCGCAACTCGTCCATCTCCTCGTTAAATGCCGTGACAATGATGGAAACCAGAAAAGACAACACGCCCAAGCCAACCAAAATCAAGACCATCGCAATGATGCGTCCGCCGGTCGTTTGCGGCGATATATCGCCATAACCGACCGTTGCAACCGTTACTATCGCCCAGTAAAAACCCTCGAACAGGTTGTTAACCTGTCCGCCGTTAGCGGGATTTTCAAACAAATAAATAGCGGTGCTGCCGATAAATACCAGAAAACCCAGAAAAACGCCCAGCGTAATAAGTTCGAAACGCCGACTGACCAAGACCCTGGCAAATACTTTGATGCTGCTAAAATAGCGGAACAGCTTGAACAAGCGAAACAGCAGAAATATCCGCATGACTCGCAACGGCCTGTAAGTCGGCAAAATAGCGAGCAAATCGATCAAGGCCAGAGGCGTGAAAATATATTTTATTTTCTTGGCCAGCATGATTCTGGCAACCTTGCCCAGACGAAAAGGGACATTCAGATATTCGGCCTTTTCATAATGTTCGAGAACGATTTCGTGATTGTCGCTGTACAGCCAGCCGCGCAACAGGTACTCGGCGATAAAGATACTGATTACGCAGTGCTCGAACAGCACCTCGCTTTCGCCCAATTTATGATCCACCTCGTAAATCAGCAGAAAAACACTGAGCATCACCAGGCAAATCATAAACACATCAAAATACGATTTAAGCGGGCTGTTGGCATTTTCCAACAGGTCATAGAAAAACAGCTTGGCGCGTTGGTAGCGCTTCGATGCTTTCAGGAAGTAAGCAAAATAAACAATCAGTCGTGTGAGCATATTTCTGCCGACAAGCCTTGTTCAAGGGTTAACGATTGCGCGGCGGTATTGGCTTCCTTGCCGCTCAAGCCATCCCGTAAAAAGGGAATATCTTGCAAATGTAATTTATTCATCAGGATTACGAGTCTCCGGCTTGACGGTAATATAACGTTGTTTAGGACTGGTAGGTTTATCGGGAATGGTTAGAGCCAATTTGCCGGATGCCATCAGCGGGCGTAACAGCGTATTGCGAAAATACGTGCGATGACTCAAGCCCAGATGCTGCATGATTTCCGTGATAGAACGCGGAATTGCACAAAACTGCAATAACTTGTCAGCTTGGTCACTGGCTTGGTCACTGGCTTGGTCACTAGCCTGGTCACTGGTTTGTCCGGCGGCCTGATAGAAGCCCTCCGCATAAGGTAACACAAGCCGGATAAAATTGGGGCTGAAGCGGTAAATGCTACGGGGGTAGCGCTCAAGAATACGCGGTACGCCCGAGCCGAGCTGCTCAACCAAGTCCAGGTCCCGAAAAACCCGCATCAGCTCCTTATTTTGCGGCGCCGAATAGCCCATGAAAAACTCTTCTTCATCGAAACCGGCAGGCAGGCCGCCGGCTGAGGTAATCTCCAACCGGTCCGCGAGTCCGTCATTCCGGCATGAATGCCGGGATGACGGAGTTTTTTGCGTTAGCTGAAGCATCTTTATAATCAGGTCAAGTTATGCCTTGAATTTAACCGGCGTACGCGGCTCTATCATGGCGTTTAAAAGGCAACGGCAGCTGGGTTAACAGCGCCCCGGAACATCCTCGCCGGATAAGCGTGCCGTTATGTTTTGTTCAAGGTCTTTGGTCGGAAGAGATGAGGGCTTATGCCGATAGGTTGATTTTCGTTCCAAGATGGTCTTTGTTACCGTTCCCGGTGTCTTGATTTTTCTGCAATAACTCGGCCTGCGCCTGTGCGGCCAGTGCCGTTGCGCTCGCTGCCGCTTGCATATCCGGGCCGGAGGGTTCGGCCGGAGCCAGGGCGGCTCTCCTGATCGTGTCGGCTTTGCGTAGTGTTGCGGCCGGGTCGCCTGCAACCGCAGAGGTGTCTATGTTGACCTCGCCGCCAATTGCGTACTGAACCCCGTCCGGGCCTTGCTGATAATCAAAACTGGCGCCGCCTGTGGCAATGCCTCCGGCCGCCGCCAGATGCGCGGCCTCATGAGCCTTGACTTCAGCGTCTCTTTGTTTCAGCTCGCTGACGACTTTCAGATCGGACTCGGACAGTTCCCCGGTTTTTTTAGCGCCTGTCGATGAGGAACTACCGGTTTTTAATACGGGGTCTTGTTGAGCTGTTTGATTGGAGTCGGTTGTAGGAGAGACGGCCGATTGCCGCTGGAAGTAATCAGTTTGCGGGGTAGCGAATCTATTGCCGGATACGGAAGAAATCATGATGCACCTTTACATCAAATGGATAATTTAAAGTCTAGCGGAAATTGTTGTCCACGAAAAACAAAAAATGTAAGTAGGGCGTTTAAATCTGTCCTATCCGTCTCATTCAGGGCGCCTGTGCTTGGCATGCGCAGCTATTTTTCCTGGACATTCCGTAACATCAATTAACCCGTTAAATTAACGTATAATATTTTGATTTATCCGGCTGTTTTTGATGTCTACCCCCGATCTTATCACGCAACTTACCCAGCAGTTATCACATTGTCTTAATCAGGACCGGCATGTTTTAAAACGGCAGTTAGACCGCTGCCGCAGCAAAAAATCAGCGGAAGAATTGAACAAACTGGCGAGCCGTATCGAAAGATCGGTTGCGGCCAGGAACAAACGCCTCGCCAGTGTTCCGGCGCTGACTTTTCCCGATTTGCCGGTCACCGGCAAAAAAGACGACATTGCCAAGCTGATACAAGATAATCAGGTGCTGATTGTTTGCGGCGAAACCGGTTCCGGCAAGACCACGCAGCTGCCGAAGATTTGCCTGTCGATAGGCCGGGGCGCGGCGGGATTTATCGGCCACACCCAGCCCCGGCGAATTGCCGCGCGCACCGTTGCCGACCGCATCGCCGAAGAGCTTGGCGAGCCGATCGGCAAGTCGGTCGGTTACAAGATCCGCTTTAACGACAAAACCCACGCCGACTCATTGGTTAAGCTGATGACCGACGGTATTTTGCTGGCCGAATCGCAAAACGATCCTTACCTGAATCAATACGACACCATCATTATCGACGAGGCGCATGAGCGCAGCTTGAACATCGATTTTTTGATCGGTTACATGAAGTGGCTGCTGCCCAAGCGCCCCGATTTAAAGCTGATCATCACCTCGGCGACGATCGATACGCAACGCTTTTCCGATCATTTCAATAAAGCGCCGATTATCGAAGTTTCAGGGCGCACTTATCCGGTGGACGTGCGTTACCGTCCAATCGTTCCGAAGGAGGAGGCGGACGGCGAAAAAGCAACGGACGACCAATCCGCCTGGAGCGGATTGGCACGCGAAGCGCCCGAAGGGTCACGGGCATGGACAGCCCGTGATGAAACCGGCGACGAACTGCAAAACGCGATACTCGATGCGGTTGACGAGCTGTATAGGGATTTGCGCGGCGACATCCTGATTTTTCTCAGCGGCGAGCGGGAAATCAGGGAAACGACCGATTCCTTAAAAAAACACCACCCGACCCAATATGAAATCCTGCCGCTGTATTCGAAACTCAGCGTCAGCGAGCAGGAGCGGGTGTTCAAGCCCAAAGGCGGCAAGCTGCGCATCGTGCTGGCGACCAACGTCGCGGAAACCTCGCTGACGGTGCCGGGCATCCGTTGCGTGATCGACACCGGTCACGCGCGGATCAGCCGCTACAGCCATCGCAGTAAAATCCAGCGCTTGCCGATTGAACGCATCTCGCAATCTTCCGCCAATCAAAGGGCCGGACGCTGCGGCCGCGTCGCCGATGGTATTTGCATCCGGCTGTATTCGCACGATGATTATTTAGCCCGGCCGGAGTTTACCGAGCCGGAAATCATGCGCACCAACTTGTCTGCGGTAATTTTGCAGATGATCTCGCTGAATCTCGGCGACATTGAAGACTTCCCGTTCATTGAGCCGCCCGAAGACAAGATGATCCGCGACGGCAAGACCGTGTTGCATGAAGTCAACGCGCTGGATAAATCCGGCAAGCTGACCGAAGTAGGCAAACAGCTGGCCAAATTCCCGACCGACCCCAAGCTTGCCCGGATGCTGATCGCCGCCGCGCATGAGCATTGCTTGACCGAAGTCGCGATTATCGTTTCCGCGTTGAGCGTGCAGGACCCGCGCGAAAAACCGGCCGACAAAATGGCGCAGGCCGATCAAAAACACGCGGCGTTTCGTCATCCCGAGTCCGATTTTTTAACGCTGTTAAATGTCTGGAATACCTACGAGGAGAAGAAAAAACAGCTGTCCAACAACAAGCTGCGCAAATATTGCACCGACAATTTCCTGTCTTACATGCGGATGCGCGAGTGGTTCGACATCCACGCGCAAATCATGCAGGTGGTGAAAGGCGAGCTGAAAATGCACCCGAATACCGACGAGGCCGGCTATGAAAAAGTTCACCGCGCCTTACTGCCGGGCTTGCTGTCCAATATCGGTTTCCGCCATGAACAATACGAATACCTCGGCGCGCGCGGCCTGAAGTTCTTCATCTTCCCCGGCTCCGGCCTGCACAAGCTCAAGCCCAAATGGATCATGGCCGCGGAGCAGGTCGAAACCAGCAAGGTGTATGCGCGCAATGTCGCCCGGATCGAGCCGGAATGGATAGAGCAATGCGCCGAGCATCTGGTCAAGCTCAATTATTACGACCCGCATTGGGAAAAGAAAGGCGCGCGTTGCATGGTGTCTTCGCGTACCTTGCTGTACGGCTTGACGCTGCAAGCCGGACGCAAGATTCCTTACGATCATGTCGATGCCAAAGCCGCACGGGAGATTTTTATCCGCTCGGCGCTGGTCGATCATGATTACCACAGCAACGCACGGTTTTATGTCGCCAATCAAAAGCTGCTCGAAGAAGTGGGCATGATCCAGCATAAGGGCCGCCGGGTCGATCTGGTCGAGGATGAGCAGTGGCTTTATGAATTCTACGATAGCAAACTGCCGCCCGAGGTTGTCAGCGGCGTTACGTTGGATACCTGGCGCAAAACCGCCGAACGCGCCAACCCGAAGATCCTGTTTTTAACCAGGGAGGATTTAACGCGCGAGCAGGAGCAGGATTATGTCAACGAATGGGATTTCCCGGACAGCAAGAAGATCGGCAACCTGACCATTCCGCTGCAATACCGGTTCGAACCGGGCCATGATGAAGACGGCGTGACCGCGATCATCCCGGTACATCAATTGAACCAGGTCTCGCAAACGGCTTTCGACTGGCTGGTGCCGGGCTTGCTGGAAGAAAAATGCATCGCGCTGATTAAAGCCCTGCCCAAGAACATCAGGAAGCACTTTGTGCCGGTGCCTGAAACCGTCAAACAATGTCTTGAAATAGAGCCGGACTTTAAAGGCGCGTTGCAGGAATGGCTGGGCAACCGCTTAAAAAAACTGACCGGCGAGGCGATTCCGCTCAATGCCTGGAATACCGAGACCTTGACCGACCACTTGAGGATGAATTTCAGGGTTGTGGATGATCAAGGCCAGCTGCTGGATTACGGCCGCGACTTGAAAAAATTGCAGCTCAAGCACACCGCCAAAGCCGGAGACAGCTTCGACCAGATCGCCGCCGACGAGCTGAATTACACCGGCTGCATCGGCTGGGCCTTCGACGATTTGCCGGAGACGTATCAGTTTATCCAGAAGGGCCAAGCCTTTGTCGGCTACCCCGCGATTATCGATGAAAGCGATGCGGTCGGCGTGCGCATTTTCGATACCGAGCAAAAAGCCGCGTTACAGCATCAGGCCGGTTTGATGCGCCTGTTCCAGCTGCAATTGCGCAAGGAATGCACCTATGTGAGCAAAAATATGCCGAAGTCGGCGGCAACGGAACTGACCTATAACCGCTTGCCGAAGCATCCTGTTATCGGCGGCGACGCAGTGGTTTCGTATAAAGACGACCTGCTTTATTTAGTTCTGTACGGCGTATTTGTTGAAGGCCGAAGCATCCGCACTCAGCAGGCTTTTGAGCAAACCTTGCTAGCCAACAAAGCCGGGCTGATCAGCGCCGCCAATGACGCCGGTAAAATCGCGCTGGAAATTATGGAACTTTACGGCGCTATCAAAACCCAACTGAATCGCCTGAATGCGAACGATCCGCTGGCGAAAGACATTAACGAACAGCTGGACTTGATGATTTATGCCGGGTTCATCCGCAATACGCCTTACCAGCAGCTCAAAGCCATCCCGCGCTATTTGAAAGCCGTGCAATACCGGCTGGATAAACGGGATAACGCTCTGCAAAAAGTCCAGGAAGTCAGCCGTTATGCGACGCGCTATTGGAATGACGTGGAGAAGAAAGCCAAAAAAGACAAGGTTATACCGGAACAAGACCCGTTCCGCTGGATGCTGGAAGAATTCAGGGTTTCGCTGTTTGCACAGCAGCTTAAAACGGCTTATCCGGTTTCTGAAAAACGGATGGATAAGGCTTGGGATGAGCGAGGGTGATGGTTGGTTTTAATCGCGGGTTTGACCGCGAAAAATGTAGGGTACGCTGTGCGTACCTTTATTACGCATAAATGAATTTGGTACGCACAGCGTATCCTACACATTTTTATTCCATAGCAGACGTATCCAAATCATCGAATTCCACGATTCCATGAGCTTTACTGCCCCAATCGGCAGGGTAAACACCTTGTTTAACCCAGCGGTGGAAAGTTGAATAAGGCCAATCCCGCACCGACTCCACGTACCCATGTTTAACCGGGTTATAGTGGATATAATCGAAATGCCGGGCATAATCTTTCTCATCTCGTAGAGCATGTTCCCAGAACCGGCGTTGCAAAACTCCGCGCCGCCTTTGCCGAATCCGTGAACCGCTACGTGCTTGTTCGTTGCCGCCAGCAGCCAGATATGCCTTGGTGAATTCCTTTTTGATCCATCCCAAACGCGCCGAGTAGCGTGTATCACCTTCCGGCATTGTCAAAATGGCATGAAGATGATTATCGAGCAAAACCATTGCATCAATCCGAAACGGCCAACGTTGGCGGCATTCGCGAATCGCAGTGCGCAGGAAAACACGGGAGGTATCGGTAGAAAGAATCGGCGCGCGCCGTTCCGTTACCACAGTAAAGAAGAAGGAACCGCCGGGAACATAAGCGCGCCGAAAGTGCGACATAAGCAGAACACCGAAATGTAATAAAAATGTAGGGTACGCTGCGCGTACCGCATTGTGGACGAGATTGATTTTAGCACGGCATAGGTTTTTTAGAACATGATATGATGCGTTAGGCTTCAAGGTACGCGCAGCGTACCCTACCGGGCTAAACGCGGTAACGAAGCTCAGGGGGGGGGGCAGGCCATTTATCCAAAATAAAACTTAATTACGAAAATGAAAGGTCTCCTGTGCTTTTTTAATTTGATGAATACAACCACGGATTGACTAATTTCAAATTGTCCAAAAAATCAAAATCAGCGGTGTTGCGCGTAGCAAGTAACGCAGAATTTTGTAGTGCAATTGCAGCAATTTGAGCATCTTCAACACTCATTGGACGACCTTGCTTTTTTGCAAAGGCAATTATTTTTGCATAATGGCTGGCCGATTCACCATCAAACGGTAAGCAACGATTTGAAAAGCTCATAAAGATGAGTTCAGCCGCTTGTAACAAAGCTTGTTTGCGTTTGCCGTTATCTAAAATGGCGACGCCCATTTCAATTTCGGCTTTGACGATGGCGGGGAGATATAATTCGTTGCTAAATTGTTCATCCAACCATTCAATGACGGCAGGGTTAGGATGTGTTTTCATTAATTCGGAAATGATATTGGTGTCCAGCAATATCATTTGTTGTTTTCTGAGAAGTCAGGTGCTGCACGAGGAAGTGAGCGAGCGGGAAGTTCTAACTCTACGCCATTGGTTAACGCCAGGATTTGTCTGTGTAAACGGCTACCCAAGTTTTTTTGGTTTTCAATTGGAAAAAGCGCTTGCTTCAGAATACGGTAAGCTTCTTCCTCTGTAGAACAGTTATGTTGTTTTGCACTGATTTGTAGTTGCTTTTCCATCGCATCATCAAGATTGTGAACAGTAAGCGTAGTCATGGCAAGCTCCAAATACTAAGTGGATTATTGGTTGAGTTCGATTTTATACAATTTGATCTTAAATGTATTGCCTGAATGGGGGAAGCAAAGAAAAATGGTTCCCTGCCCCCCTGTATAGATGAGCCGTCAACCACTAAAACCCCGTCCCTAATGTTTCTGGGATGTTTGAGCTAAGCGACTACATTTAATTGTCGCCTTACGTTTCGAACCAGCAATTCCCAATTTAAAACCTTAAGTCTTAATTGGTAATTCGATGCCGCCATTCAGCATGAACCGCATCAGATGCTGCCAGCTATCAAAAGGCATAAATTGAAGCAGAGTACGCAAATTTTCGAA